>OHRM01000004.1_pt1 | contig 249058 bp, 205 predicted proteins | sample 1578361 | NCBI WGS metagenome assembly OHRM01 (sample SAMEA3879590, study PRJEB24766) | human gut metagenome | biome: human-associated habitat; feature: feces | place: USA | collected 1985/1987 | reverse complement strand
TTAAACCACATGTTCCTCCGCTTGTGCGGGCCCCCGTCAATTCCTTTGAGTTTCACCGTTGCCGGCGTACTCCCCAGGTGGAATACTTAATGCTTTCGCTTGGCCGCAGACTGTATATCGCCTACAGCGAGTATTCATCGTTTACCGTGTGGACTACCAGGGTATCTAATCCTGTTTGATACCCACACTTTCGAGCATCAATGTCAGTTACAGGTTAGTAAGCTGCCTTCGCAATCGGAGTTCTTCGTGATATCTAAGCATTTCACCGCTACACCACGAATTCCGCCTACCTCAACTGTACTCAAGACTGCCAGTATCAATTGCAATTTTACGGTTGAGCCGCAAACTTTCACAACTGACTTAACAACCCATCTACGCTCCCTTTAAACCCAATAAATCCGGATAACGCTCGGATCCTCCGTATTACCGCGGCTGCTGGCACGGAGTTAGCCGATCCTTATTCATACGGTACATACAAAAAGCCACACGTGGCTAACTTTATTCCCGTATAAAAGAAGTTTACAACCCATAGGGCAGTCATCCTTCACGCTACTTGGCTGGTTCAGACTCTCGTCCATTGACCAATATTCCTCACTGCTGCCTCCCGTAGGAGTTTGGACCGTGTCTCAGTTCCAATGTGGGGGACCTTCCTCTCAGAACCCCTATCCATCGAAGACTAGGTGGGCCGTTACCCCGCCTACTATCTAATGGAACGCATCCCCATCTTACACCGGTAAACCTTTAATCATGCGAAAATGCTTACTCATGATAACATCTTGTATTAATCTCCCTTTCAGAAGGCTGTCCAAGAGTGTAAGGCAGGTTGGATACGCGTTACTCACCCGTGCGCCGGTCGCCATCGGCCTTAGCAAGCTAAGACCATGCTGCCCCTCGACTTGCATGTGTTAAGCCTGTAGCTAGCGTTCATCCTGAGCCAGGATCAAACTCTTCATTGTAAAAGTATTGTTAATCATTCCATAAAGGAACGGTTGTTGCTCTGTTCAGGACGCTCGAATTTAAAAAGTATCTATTACCTATTTAATAAGTAATGACGGTTCTTTTATTTTACCCAAGACCGTTTCTTTTTCAGAAACAAGTCTTGCTCTTGTACTACTTGTATTGTTTATGTAAATCTCTTCAAAGATCGCTTCTTTTATGTCGGCTTTCTTTTCAGGAAAGCGGATGCAAAGGTAAAAACTTTTAAGTATATCTTCCAAATATTTTCGGAAGTTTTTTTTCATCTTTCCTTTTTCCCGTCATCTCTCTTGCGAAAGGGAGAACAAGGAAAAGATTGTTTTACCGACCCGGATTCAAGAAAAAGTGTGTCAACCAACGCTGCTTACTTTTTGAAAGCGGGTGCAAAGGTAAGAACTTTATTTCATATCTTCCAAATGTTTTCGGAAGTTTTTTTTCATTCTGCTTTTTCAAAGGGAAATATTCAGAAAGAAACAAGCCCCAAGCAGAAGAAATAGGTAAGAGTTCCTACGCCGTTCCTGTCAGAATGTCAAAACATCGCTGCTCCCGTTCTCGAAAGCGGGTGCAAAAGTAGGACTTTATAACATACAAGCCAAATATATCAGGGGATTTTTTCGCGTTTCTCTTGAACATTTTTATAAAACGCTGATTGACAAATGTGTTGAAGAACATATTTTTTAAGGAGGATGGAAAGTCTGGCAAAAGGGATACATTATAATATATGCGCATGCGCGCGGAAAGAAACAACGGAAGGTGGAAAGAAAACACGGAGATACGGAAGGGCATTGCATGACACCCGGGTCTTGACATGTCTGACATCCGGGTCTCGGCACGTCTGACACCCGGGTCTCGGTATGCACGACACCCGGGTGTCGGACACAAGATAAAGGCTAACAGGACAGAACAGAAAAGTAGAAACTGACAATGTGCAGTAAGCATAGGAAAAGTGAATAACTAACAAAAGACTTAATTTTCAAATCAGAATTTAGTCTTCTTTCTTGCAAGTGCAAGATTTTATTGATAACTTGCACCATATTTCTTTTAATTTTACGTAATACGTTATTACTTGAAACTCAAATTCTAAAAATAATTTATTGGATAGAGAAAAATGCCCCTTTTCTTTTCTTGAAAAAAAATGAAACAGTACCTAATTTTACATCTATTTTAGATAATATGAAATACAAAAAGATCATAGAATTGTTACCAGCTTACACATTATTTATTTTCCTATTAAGTTCAAACAGTGCATGTAGTAATGGGCAAGCAAATAATAAGCAGACGGAAGACGCTGTAACAGATACTATTACAACTTTCGTATACCCTGAAGTACCCACAATGTTGAACACTCCCGAATTACGCGCCGACTATCTGGCACGTCACTATTGGGAGCATGTAAACTTTGCCGATACCAACTACATACATCACCCCGAAGTGACGGAGCAGGCTTGGGTGAATTTTATTGATATATTACAACTGGTACCTGCTCAAACGAGGGATATTGCTTTGAAAACTTTATTTACACAAGCTGAAAAAGAGAAAAAGTGCTATACATATCTGACTTCTCTTGCAGACAAGTACCTGTACGATCCCAACTCACCGATGCGTAATGAAGAACTATACATATCTGTTTTAGATGCCATGTTGCAATCTCCTGTTATGGATAATACAGAAAAAATACGTCCCAAAGCCCGACGCGAGCTGGCACAAAAAAATAGAATAGGAACTAAAGCATTGGATTTTGTCTATACGCTTGCCAATGGCAAACAAGGCAATTTGTATAGCATAAAGGCTCCCTATACCCTATTATTCATCAACAATCCCGGCTGCCATGCCTGCAGCGAAACGATAGAAACATTGAAACAAAGCCCTTCCATCTGCCAAGCTATCGTACAGAACCAGATGAAAGTCCTTTCCATTTACCCCGATATTGATTTAGAAGAATGGCGGAGACACCTCTCCGATTTTCCTGTAGAATGGATTAATGCTTACGACAAAGAACAAGCAATCGAACTAAAAAGCCTTTACGACTTAAAAGCTATCCCGACCTTATATCTATTGAATAAAAACAAAACTGTATTGTTGAAAGATGTTACAGCTCAAGAAATAGAGGAATACTTACGGAAAATTTCTAAAAACATTTCAGAATGACAAGCTACCCGGTATTGTCATACAAAACGCAACAAAGCATCTTTCATCAGGGAATAGATGCTTTGCTGCGTTTTATGTAACAGAGAGTATATTGTCTAAAACATATACATCATTCTATTATCTTTGCATCTTCGATGTCATCATCACTCTTGCTGCCGGTAACAGGTGCTTTAGGACGAAGACGGGTAAATTTGAACCAGTTTATCAATTCCGAAACCGCATAGACCAAACTGGTGATTCCGATAATGATAAACGCCGTAGAACGCACGCCCGTAGGATTGAACAGCGCAACCAGCCCGGCCAGCAATATAGCCACCGGAACAACGTAGAATCCGCCCGGCACAGGCGTCCATCTGCGGGCAGCCGACAGCGAGGCTATCTGCTGCACACCACCCATCACGAGGATAAAGCCCAGCACGAACGTCAGCAAATCGGCAAAAAAGCCCGGCATAATAACCAGCCATAGTCCAAATAACAGGCTTCCTATCCCCTCGATAGGGAAACGGCGGCGCACTTCTGCATTTTGAGCATAATATCCTATAATACTAATAAGCGAAGGCACAAGGAAAATGACGCCAATCGTTATCACAAAATAATCACCGGCCTGATTGGGAAACATCACCAGCACCAAACCGATTACCAGCGCACACACAGCGCGCAAAAACGAATAACTTAATCCTTTCATGAGTTTTTGATTTTTTGCGAAGATACATTATTTATCCGAACAACCTCGCATGATAATACTGAAAAATCAATTTACATTGAGCCAGGCATTCAAGTCTTCGGCTATAAAAAGCCAATACAATAATAAAACAATGGCAATAATCACACCTATAGTAATCAGATGTTTCCGTTTCATAGTCCGTTCCTTTCTTTTTTATAGTAAATAATAGTATCCGCCATAAACAACAAAACTTTAAGAAAAAAGTTCTCATAAGAAAAAAAAAGAAAGATTTGCTTTGATTATTAAAACAATGTGCTTATATTTGCCTCGGTCAAAAATAAAAAAGATAATGAAAACAATGTTCGTAAATACATATTGGTGGTGGCATCCGTTACAACTCCGGCAGTCGTAAGGGAGCAGTGCTCGTATGTATATATGTACAATATAGATATAAAAAGAGCCCTGTCGCACCAAGCGACGGGGCTCTTTTATTTAAACGATGTATATAGCTAACAGTTCGCAACCGGTAACTGGCAGCCAACAATTAAATAATAAAACAATATATGGTTAGTTTCTTAGTTGACAAAGAAGGTTATTACGGAGAATTCGGCGGAGCATACGTTCCCGAAATACTCCACAGGTGTGTAGAGGAATTGCAGAAAACTTATCTCACAGTCCTGCAAAGTAAAGATTTCAAGCAGGAATACGACCGGTTGCTGCGCGACTACGTAGGACGTCCCTCACCGCTCTACCAGGCACGGCGTCTGTCGGAAAAGTACGGTTGCCGGATTTACCTGAAACGGGAAGACCTGAATCATACCGGCGCACACAAAATCAACAATACCATCGGGCAGATTCTGCTGGCACGCCGTATGGGCAAACGCCGCATCATAGCCGAAACAGGTGCCGGACAGCACGGCGTTGCCACAGCCACCGTATGTGCATTGATGAATATGGAGTGCATCGTATATATGGGCAAGACCGATGTGGAACGCCAGCACGTCAACGTAGAGAAGATGAAGATGCTGGGTGCAACCGTAGTGCCCGTGACCAGCGGAAACATGACCTTAAAGGATGCCACCAACGAAGCCATACGCGACTGGTGCTGCCACCCCGCTGACACCTACTACATCATCGGCTCCACCGTAGGTCCGCACCCCTACCCCGATATGGTGGCACGCCTGCAATCTGTTATCAGCGAGGAAATCAAAAAACAGCTCATGGAAAAAGAAGGACGCGAGTCTCCGGACTATCTCATAGCCTGCATAGGCGGTGGAAGCAATGCTGCCGGAACCATTTACCACTATGTGGACGACCGCCAGGTACAGATTGTCCTTGCCGAAGCCGGAGGCAAAGGGATAGAAACAGGAATGACTGCCGCTACCATTGCCTTAGGCAAATTGGGCATTATCCATGGAGCACGCACCTACGTTATCCAAAACGAGGATGGGCAGATTGAAGAGCCTTACTCCATCTCCGCCGGACTGGATTATCCGGGCATCGGCCCCATGCATGCCAACCTTGCCGCACAAAAGCGCGCCATCGTTCTCTCCGTAAATGACGACGAGGCCATCCGCGCCGCCTACGAACTGACTAAGCTCGAAGGCATCATCCCCGCATTGGAAAGCGCCCACGCCCTCGGTGCATTGAAGAAGTTGAACTTCAAAACCGATGATGTGGTGGTACTGACCGTTTCGGGACGGGGGGATAAGGATGTAGAAACGTATTTGATGTATAAAGAATAAAATACAAAATATGAAGTATGATTATCAGACAGTGAGCCGCACGATGCTCGGCGACTTACATACACCCGTAAGCACGTATCTGAAGGTGCGCGACATTTTTCCTCAAAGCGCACTCATGGAGAGTTCCGACTATCATGGCAGTGAAAACAACCGCTCATTCATCGGACTTTGCCCGGTAGCAAGCGTCAGTATAGACCACGCTGTTGCCGTATTCTGTCTGCCCGACGGCACACGTGAGGAACATCCCGTTACCGAAGAATACCATGCGGAAAATGCGTTACGCGATTTCCTCAACCGCTTTCACGTGGAAGGAGAATACAGCGACTATTGCGGTCTGTACGGTTACACATCTTTCAATGCTGTACGCTATTTTGAGAACATCGCTGTAAAAGACAGTCGCGAAGCCACCAACGATGCACCGGATATACTATACATTTTATATAAGTATCTTATTGTCTTTAATGACTTCAAAAATGAAATGCTGTTACTGGAGATGCTCGCTCCCGATGAAAAGAGCGAACTGGACAAGGTGCAGAAAGCCATTCACAACCGCAACTACACTGCCTATGACTTCCGTGCTGTTGGCGAAACCACTTCTTCACTGACCGATGAGGAACACAAAGCCAATATCCGCCGAGGAATAGCCCACTGCATGCGGGGAGATGTTTTCCAAATAGTCCTCTCCCGCCGTTTCGAACAACGTTTCGTAGGCGACGACTTCAAGCTTTACCGTGCTTTGCGCAGCATCAACCCATCTCCATATCTGTTTTACTTTGATTTCGGCGGCTTCCGTATCTTCGGCTCTTCTCCCGAAACGCACTGCCGCATTGAAGGCCGCCATGCCTATATAGATCCCATCGCCGGCACTGCCAAGCGTACCGGAAATCCGGAACAGGATGCTGCAAATGCCCGGTACCTGCAAGACGATCCCAAGGAAAATGCAGAGCACGTGATGCTGGTAGACCTTGCCCGCAATGACCTCAGCCGCAACTGCCATGACGTAAAAGTGGACTTTTACAAAGAGATGCAATATTACAGTCACGTCATTCACCTCGTGAGCCGCGTCAGCGGTACGCTGAACAGTGATACAGACTCTATCAGGACATTTATCGATACCTTCCCGGCCGGAACCTTGAGCGGCGCACCGAAAGTTCGCGCCATGCAGCTTATCAGCGAACTGGAGCCGCATAACCGTGGCGCATACGGTGGCTGTATCGGATTCATCGGCCTGAACGGCAGCCTGAACCAGGCTATTACCATCCGTACATTCGTCAGCCGCAACGGGATGTTATGGTTTCAGGCAGGCGGCGGCATTGTAGCCAAAAGTAATGCCGAATACGAGCTGCAAGAGGTGAACAACAAACTGGGAGCATTGAAGAAGGCAATTACCATGGCGGAAAATTCCCTGTAAAACAGAAAATCGGCTAATTGTATAAATCAACAAGAGTATCAAAAGTAAATTAATCAAACAGTTAATAACAATGGTAGTAATCATAGACAATTATGACTCCTTCACCTATAACCTTGCGCACTTGGTGAAAGAACTCGGTGTAGCGGTAGATGTACTGCGCAATGACCAATTCAGCATAGAAGAATTGGAACAATATGATAAAATCATCCTTTCACCGGGTCCCGGTGTGCCCGAAGAAGCAGGATTACTGCTGGATGTAATACGCACCTACGCAGGCAAGAAACCAATACTGGGCGTATGCCTGGGAGAACAAGCCATCGGACAGGCATTCGGTGGGAAGTTAGTCAACCTCAGCACAGTGTTTCATGGTGTACAGACCATTATACGGCTGACAGAACCGGATTACATTTTCCGGGGATTACCCGAAGAAATAGCCGTAGGACGCTATCACTCCTGGGTAGTAGATACTGAAAAACTGCCCGAAACGCTTGCCGTTACAGCTGTCAGTCCCGAAGGGCAGATTATGGCGTTGAAACATCGGGAATATGATGTCCGAGGCATACAGTTTCATCCGGAATCCGTGCTTACCCCGGACGGGAAGCAGATTATGAAGAACTGGCTGGAAGAATAACCTATTTTTAAACCACAAACTTAATCAGATGAAAACAATATTAACCCGGCTCTTCAACCATGAAGAACTCACTGTAGAAGAAAGCAAACAAATCCTGCTTAACATCAGCCGGGAGATATATTCCGAAGCACAGATTGCCGCACTGCTCACGGTTTTTCAGATGCGCAGCATCACAGTAGACGAGCTGGCAGGCTTTCGCGAAGCACTTATGGAGACACGAATTCCGATAGACTTTGCGCCTTACCGCCCCATTGATATCGTAGGTACAGGCGGTGACGGGAAGAACACCTTCAACATCTCCACCTGCGCCAGTTTCGTTGTGGCGGGAGCAGGTTATAAAGTAGCCAAACATGGCAACTACGGCGCTACTTCCGTCAGTGGAGCAAGCAACGTAATAGAACAGCATGGCGTGCGCTTCACCAACAATCCCGACATATTGAAGCGAAGCATGGAAGAGTGTAACATAGCCTACCTGCACGCCCAACTGTTCAATCCAGCCATGAAATTCGTAGGTCCTGTCCGCAAAGCCTTGGGAGTACGCACACTGTTCAACTTGCTGGGACCGCTGGTAAACCCGTGTCAGCCCGCCTATCAGCTATTGGGCGTAGCCGACCTCGCACAAATGCGTCTCTATACGAACGTTTTCTACAGACTCGGCATCGACTTTGCCGTAGTCAACAGTCTGGACAATTACGATGAAATCTCACTGACCGATGAATTCAAAGTGATGACACGTCATTATGAACGCATCTATCGCCCACAAGCTCTCGGTTTCAGCGCAGTACGTCCCGAAGAACTTTCCGGCGGAGCCTGCAAGGAAGATGCGGCACGTATCTTCGACAATATCCTGAACAACCGCGCAGAAGCCGCCCAAACTCAATGTGTCATTGTCAATGCCGCCTTTGCCATTCAGGTCATGGAACCGGAAAAGGAGATTGAAGAGTGTATTGCCATAGCCCGCGAATCGCTGGAAAGCGGACGGGCGCTGAAAACATTGAAAAAGTTTATAGAAATTAACCAGTAAGGGATGAGGTGCGAAAAGGTATTTATAGCCGCATATCCCGTAACTCTTCACTAAAACAGCCATGAAAGATATTTTATCGGAAATCATCGCTCATAAACGAATTGAAATCGAACTGCAAAAGCAAGCCGTCTCCCTCGAAAGGTTGCAAGAAGAGGTTGCCGCCATGATGCAGAAAGACGCCACTGCCGGAACTTCCGTCGCCATACCTGTCCGCAGCATGAAACAGGCGCTTGCTTCTTCCCCCACGGGAATCATTGCCGAATTCAAACGCCGTTCTCCTTCGAAAGGATGGATACACGAGACTGCCCGTGCCGAAGAAATACCCGCTGCATACGAAACAGCCGGTGCTTCCGCAGTCTCTATCCTTACGGACGAAAAATTCTTTGGCGGTTCGCTGCAGGATATACGCATGGCACGCCCACTGATCGGCATTCCTATCTTGCGAAAGGATTTCATCATCGACGAATACCAACTGCTCCAGGCACGTATCGTAGGAGCTGATGCAGTATTGCTTATCGCCGCTTGCCTGGCACAAGAAGAATGTGCCACCCTCACTGCCCGGGCACATGCCCTGGGATTGGAAGTGTTACTCGAAATCCACACTTTTTCCGAACTCGCTTATGTAAACGCGGATGTGGATATGGTAGGCGTCAACAACCGTAATCTCGGCACATTCGTCACCGATGTGAAAAACTCTTTCCATATAGCCGAAAAACTCCGGCAGATACCGGCCACAGCCCTGGATTCTTCCGACAGCCCAAGCCTGCCGCTACTTGTTTCGGAAAGCGGAATTTCACATCCCGAAACCATTTGCCGGCTGCGCGCTGCAGGCTTCCGCGGCTTCCTTATCGGAGAAACCTTTATGAAAACCCACCGGCCGGGAGATGCATTAAAAGATTTCATTTCTCCACTCCGTTCCTGAAAATGAAGTATTAATTACATAAATCATTAAAAAAAATGGCTCCTCTTATCATAAAAGTATGTGGCATGACCGAAGCGGAAAATATCCGCAATGTAGAGCAACTGGATGTAGATATGATAGGCTTTATCTTCTATCCCAAGTCTCCCCGTTGCCTGTGCGAGATACCGGCATATCTTCCGGTTCGCGCAAAGCGCGTGGGAGTCTTCGTCAATGAAAGTAAGGAAACTATCCTGATGTATGCCGACCGTTTTGCACTGGACTACATCCAGCTTCATGGCAACGAATCGCCCGGATATTGCCGTTCCTTACGCAGCAACGGTCTGCACCTTATCAAGGCTTTTTCCATTTCACAGTCAAAAGACCTGGCAACCGTTTCCGACTACAAGGGATTATGCGATTATTACCTCTTTGATGCCAAGACATCACTGTATGGCGGCTCCGGCAACCAGTTCGACTGGAACCTGCTGCACCGTTACAGCGGAATGACGCCTTTTCTGCTCAGCGGTGGAATCAACCCTTACAGCGTTAAAGCCATCAGGGAGTTTCATCACCCCAAACTAGCCGGTATCGACATCAACAGCCGCTTTGAGATGGCTCCGGGAAACAAAGATGTAGAACGCATCGGAAAATTCCTCCAGGCAATAAGAACCGGTGAAACTGCCGGCTGACGGCATAACCGCCGACCGGCAGATAACGTAACTGTCAACAATAAATCTGTAATAACAAACTCACTATGAATCGTATCAACCAACTCTTCCAAGACAGCCCCAAAAACCTGCTGTCTGTCTACTTTTGTGCCGGCTTCCCCACGCTCGACAGCACAGCCGATGTAATCCGTACACTCGAAAAGAACGGAGTGAATATGGTAGAAATCGGCATTCCCTTCAGCGATCCGATGGCAGACGGCATCGTCATTCAAGATGCCGCCACCCGCGCCCTGCGCAACGGAATGTCTCTCCGCATCCTCTTTGAGCAGTTGCAGGACATCCGCCGGGATGTCCGTATCCCGTTGATATTAATGGGCTATCTCAACCCGATTATGCACTTCGGCTTTGAGGCTTTCTGCCGGAAATGTACGGAATGCGGCATTGACGGCGTAATCATCCCCGACCTGCCTTTCAGGGAATACGAAGAAAATTATAAGGCCGTCGCACAGAAATACGACATCCGGGTCATCATGCTCATCACCCCCGAAACCAGCGAGAAACGCATCCGCGAAATAGATGCCCATACCGACGGATTCATCTATATGGTATCATCAGCAGCCACCACCGGCGCACAGAAAGATTTCGACGCCCGGAAACAAGTCTATTTCAAGAAGATTCAAGATATGAACCTGCGTAATCCACGCATGGTAGGTTTCGGCATCAGTAACCGGCAGACGTTCGATACAGCCTGCTCCCATGCGTCCGGAGCCATTATCGGAAGCCGCTTCGTTACCCTGCTCGACGAATACAAAGGAAACGCACAAAAAGCCATCTCACATCTGAAAGAAGATTTGGGTAAAAGCGGTAAAGCGGTAGGACAGTAAGACAACTAAAATTCCATTTTTTTGCGTATCTCTGTGAATAATACGAAGATAAGCTACATTTCAACATAAAAAATGGACAAGTTCATTTTATTCTGTTATCGGTTTACATTATCTTTGTGCCCGAAAAAAAGAAAAAAGAGATATTTATGAAAGCAGATTATCCTTCCGTTCTCTTGATTTACACGGGCGGAACTATCGGAATGATAGAAAATCCGGAAACAGGTGCACTGGAAAATTTCAATTTCGCCCACCTGCTCAAGCATGTTCCCGAATTGAAGCGCTTCAACTATCACATCTCGTCCTATCAGTTCGATCCGCCTATCGACTCCTCTGACATGGAACCTTCCCTGTGGGCCAAAATTGTCGCAATTATAAATGACAACTACGAAAACTTTGACGGCTTTGTCATCCTGCACGGAACCGACACTATGGCATATACGGCATCGGCACTCAGCTTCATGCTCGAAAACCTTGCAAAGCCTGTTATCCTTACCGGTTCGCAGCTACCCATCGGGACATTGCGCACGGACGGAAAAGAAAATCTGATTACTTCCATCGAAATAGCTGCCGCCAAACGTCCGGACGGCACAGCCTTTGTCCCCGAAGTGTGCATCTTCTTTGAAAATGAACTGATGCGCGGCAACCGGACAACCAAAATCAATGCCGAAAATTTCAACGCTTTCCGCTCTTTCAACTACCCCGCTCTGGCAAAAGCAGGAATCCATATCCGTTACAACGAACACATCATCCGTCGCCCCGACCCTGCACGACCGATGAAGCCGCATTATCTTTTCGACACCAATGTCGTAGTCCTCACCCTGTTTCCGGGTATTCAGGAAAGCATCATCGATTCTGTACTTCACGTTCCGGGATTGAAAGCAGTGGTTCTCAAGACATTCGGTTCCGGCAATGCACCGCAAAAGGACTGGTTCATCCGGCAACTGAAGGACGCAACAGAACGAGGCATCGTCATTGTCAACATTACCCAATGCCAAAGCGGCGGTGTTGAGATGGGACGCTACGAAACCGGACTGCATCTGCTCGAAGCCGGCGTTATCAGCGGCTACGACAGTACGCCCGAATGCGCTGTTACCAAACTCATGTTCCTGCTCGGGCACGGACTTAGCCAGGCGGAAATCCGTCGCCGGATGAATTCGGATTTGGCAGGGGAAATTACCAAAGAGTAATTTCCTCTTTTTTTCCTCTTTTTTTCCTCTTTACTCCCTTTCAGACTTCTCCTTTTTATTCGCTCTAGACAATATTTACAAGTTTTCAAAACGGGTAAATGGTCGGATTTAGCAAAATATTCGCCTTGTTTTATCAAAAAAATACAATACCTGCAAGTAACAATCCGAATATTATGGCTATCTTTGCAGCATATTCAATTAAAAGTTGATTATTTTATTCAATAAGCAAACAAAACATAAAAACATTATAAATCAGCCTATGGAATTATTCTACCGTTTTTCAGTTGTTAGAGACTGAAATATAGCCAACCTATATGGCAACCCGAAAAACGTGAAGAAATACACCAGAAAACATATTCTCACGTTTTTTCTCATTTTGCGTTAAAGCAGGTTAGCAAATATTCATTGTCGTCAGTAATCGGGCGAGTTCAATAAAACAACAGTTTTTTTATTACTGCATAGTAAACAAACAAAGCAACAACGCTATAATAAACAGAACAATGAAAAAAATCTTACTGGTTGATGACAAAGCCACCATAGGCCGCGTACTCAAGATCTATTTAGGGACAGAATACGATCTGGAATATTTTGAAAGCCCTCTAAAGGCTCTTGAGTGGCTTAACGAAGGCAATGTTCCCGACCTTATCATCTCCGACATTCACATGCCCCACATGCGCGGCAATGAATTCCTGTACTATCTGAAAGGGAACGAGCTGTTCAAACATATCCCCGTAATGATGCTCTCCAGTGAGGAAAGTACCGTCGAACGCATCCTGTTGCTCGAAGCCGGAGCGGCAGATTACATACTCAAGCCATTCAACCCGTTGGAACTCAGGGCACGCATCAAGAAATACATCTGAAAAAGAACTGAAAGGAAGATATGCTATATTATATCTACATAGGAAACAGCCAGACTGCCATCGACCACCTGAGCAAGGTTACCAATGGCATGTTCGTTACTGTCTCCGGTGCCCGTAAAGCTGCCAAAATCATAGACGGCATCCGCGAACGGTATAACACATCCATCCTTTACGAGCAAACCGACACAGAAAAGGATTGCCTTGACATCACCTGCCTCCACAAGAGGTTTCCACGCGTATACATAATACTTATCACCGAAGGATTGCCGGCAGAAGCCCGCAAAACCTATCTGCAGGCAGGCGTCAATAATACACTGCCGCCACAAGCCGATGAAACGAGCATCCACCGAATGACTCAGTTCCTGCAAGTGCGTCAAAAGCATAAAATGCAGGAATTCAGCCAAAGCCACCGAAAGATGCTTAACACATTTCATCTGCCCGCATGGAAACGTGCGTTCGACATTTTATTTGCCATATGCGCCCTAATAATATTATCTCCGTTACTTATCGGCACTGCCATTGCCATCCGTCTCGAAAGTAAGGGTAAAGTCATCTATAAGTCGCAACGTGTAGGCAGTAACTACCGGATATTCAACTTCCTGAAGTTCCGCTCCATGTACACCAATGCGGACAAGAAGCTGAAGGAACTCAATGCCCTCAACCAGTACAAAATGGAAGAAGAAGCGGCAGGCGATACCCCCGACATCCGGTTCGACGACCTTACAGGCTCTTCCGATGAAGAAGCTAACTTACTGATTTCTGATGACTTCATCATACCGGAAAAAGATTTTTTCCGGCAAAAGGCCCAATCCAAAGAAAGCCCGTTTGTCAAGATAGAAAACGATCCGCGCGTCACACGCATCGGCCGTTTCATCCGTAAATACAGCATTGACGAACTTCCGCAACTATTCAACGTCCTGAAAGGCGATATGAGCATCGTAGGCAACCGTCCGCTTCCGCTCTATGAGGCCGAACTGCTGACCAGCGACGCATACATAGACCGCTTCATGGCTCCTTCCGGACTGACCGGGCTCTGGCAAGTGGAAAAGCGTGGCGGAGCCGGTAAGATGTCGGCGGAAGAACGAAAGCAACTGGATATTAAATATGCACAAGAATTCTGTTTCCGGCTGGACATGAAGATACTTCTAAAAACGTTCACCGCTTTTGTACAGAAAGAGAACGTGTAAGTATTAAAACTAAAAAAACAAACAGACAAATGATAAAAGCCCATACACATCCCCTATCATATCTCTGTACAGCTACATTTATTCTGTTCCTGTTGCCCCAGTCCATCCATGCCCAGACGGACATGACCCGTGAAGAGCGCATCAAAATTCTGGAGGCACTGAAAGAAAGCGATACCATTCTGGAGAAAAGTATCTCAGGAAGCCAGCTACCGGAAACGCAACACTATATCGAAGGTTTTGATCTGCCGCCCCTTTCCGTATTTATGGATGCCGTCATAGAAAACGCCACTGTAAAGCGGGCACAGTCCCAGGTAGAGCAGGTTAAGAACCAATACCGCATAGAAAAAAGAAACTGGTGGAACTACTTCCGTCTGAACGGAAATTATGCATACGGACGTTACAACGTATTGAACGACAACAGCGATTCCTACAACGACTGGTATCAGTCCACCACAGCCAGTTCCCGGTACACCTTCAACGTAGGAGCCAGCTTCAGTGTAGGTCTCGGCGATTTATTCAACCGCCCGCTCCGGCTGAAGAACTATCGTTACAACATCGAGCAGCTTCAATACACGCAGGAAGAAGTAATGGAAGAACGGCGGCTCAAAGTGCTGGAAGCATATAATAATGTGACGGCGCAACTGGCAACCATCAAAGCCAAAGCGGAGAATGCCGCCCTCTACAACGCTCAGATGAAAATCTCGGAGAACAATTTTATACAAGGTAAAATAGACATCATCTCTCTTTCACTGGAGCGGGCGCGCCGTTCCGGAGCGGTGACTTCCTATGCCGAAGCACGCGTTTCGCTGCATAACGCCATCATTTTACTTGAAATGCTGACAAATGTAAAAATAATCAAAGGGAAATAAAATCTTATGGATATAATACAGTTTATAGCACAATTCTTCTACCGCATCCGTTACTGGCTGTTGTGGGGTGGATTTATTGTCACAGCACTGGTGGCGTACTTCACCCAGTTCCTGCCGTTCAGCTATACTGTAAACAGTAATATCTATGCCGGTGTAACCAATGTTACCAATATTGACGGCAGTAAGATTGAAAACATCAGCAGCACTTTCGACAATCTCATCAACATAGCCAAGTCCAAAAGCACATTGGAGAAGGTCTCTCTCCGCTTGCTTGCCACGAACCTTGTATATGGCGAGGAGTGGCAGGATAATATGTACATCCAGGCAAAGCACTACCGCCAACTCCTGCAGCATACACCCAAAGAAGTGCTGGCTTTGGTAGACCGTTCCTCGTTGGACAAAACCGTCGGGAACCTGCAAGCATACCGTCAGGAAAGTGCCGCCAACTTTGTATACTCCATGTTCAGCCGTCCTACGGAGTTTTACAGTTTCCACGCACTCGAGCAGATAACCGTGAAACGTCTGGGAACAAGTGACCTGATAAGCTTTACCTACACAAGTCCCGACCCGGGTATCACCCAAAATACCATCAAGATTTTAGAGGACGAACTTATCAAAGCATACGAAATACTCCGTTTCAGCGCTACGAACAGTGCCATCGCTTACTTTGAGGAGCAAGTAAGACTTGCCAAAACCAACCTCAACAAAGAAGAAGACAACCTGATGCACTATAATGTAGAGCATTCGGTAATCAACTACGACAATCAGAGTAAAGAGCTGGCGATAACCAAATACAATCTGGACGACCGTGAGGAACTTGCCCAACGAACCTACAAAAGTGCCGTGGCTCTCCGTCGGATGCTGGAAGATAAAATGGACATCCGCGCCAAGATTATACGCGATAACACGAAGCTGCTCAAAGAACTTGAAAAAGTTACGGAACTGAACCAGAATATCCTGGAGCAGGAAATCTTTTCAACGGATACGGAACTAAAAGACAACGAACAGTTGCGACAGAACAGGACCGACTTGCGAAACTCGGAAAATAGAATCAGCCAGATTTCAGACAACCTCAACGAATACAATTTCACCAAAGAGGGTGTCGGTATCGATAATATGGTAACAGAATGGCTGATGGCATGTATCAACGAGGCAAAGACAAAGGCCGAACTGAAAGTCCTTCACGAACGCCGGAACGACATCCTGAACCAATATCGGGAATTTGCTCCAGTGGGCACTCAAGTAAAGCGTAAGGAGCGTGCCATCGGCATAGCCGAAGACACCTACCGTGAACAGCTCCGCGGACTGTCCGAAGCGCGGCTCCGCCTGCAGAACATAAAAATGACCACTGCCAACCTGCAAATCATCGCTCCGCCCGAGTTCCCGCTTACCGACAACGGCCGTAAGCGCCTGCTCTACGTCGTGGCTGCTCTGATTGGCAGTTTGATATTCATTACTTTCTACTTCCTCATCATTGAACTGACAGACCGCACGCTACGGGATGCCGAACGCAGTCACCGCCTTAGCGGCCTGCCCGTCATCGCCGCATTCAACGGCATCAGCAACCTGAAGTTCCGAGGGTTCCTGAAAGTATGCAACCGCCGTGCCGCCGCCTATTCCTGCCATCAGCTCGACAGGTATCTGGCAACAGGACGCCCTACCGTCATCAACCTGCTCAGTATGGAAGAGCGGGAAGGTAAAAGTTTTCTGGCCAAATATTTTGCCGACCATTGGGTTTCCGTGGGACTTCGCACCCGTATCGTAAAACACGATGTCGATTTTGAGACCAACGACAAGAAATACGTCCGGGCACAACAACTATCCGATTTCTGGCAACTGAACTCCGCCGAGCAGATACCGGACATCATTCTTGTGGAATACCCGTCCATAAGCACTGCCAGGCTGCCTTTGACCGTACTGAAACAAGCCGATGTCAACCTGCTCATAGCCAACGCCTGCCGTTTATGGGGCAAAAACGATGATATCAACCTGAAATCCATCAAAGAAATGCTGGGTGACACTCCGTTATCGCTTTATCTCAACAATGCCGACCGTGAAGTCGTGGAATCGTTCACCGGCGAATTACCGCCCAAGACACCTCTCCACAGTTTCGTCAGCCGATTGTCCCAACTGGGACTGACCGCTAAAAAAGCTGCTGTAAAATGAGTATCAAGCGAAGTTACATATCATCTCCCGCCTTGACCTTTGCCATACTCTGCATCGGTTTAGGATGTATCGTCACAGCTACTTTGAAGCAAAATTTAGCAATAGCAGGACTGGTGGCGGCACTGCCCGCCCTCTTGTGTATTCTGATTTTGCATTTTCGCAAACCGGAACGCTTCCTATTCCTGCTATTCATTTTCAATTATTTCTTCACCCCATTGGCGCGTTACAGCCGGCAGGACGGACTCAGCATACTGTCGGACATCATCTGGTGGAGTGTGCTTCTCATCGTCATCGTCCAAACGGCGCTGCACTACCGTTTTCCCTGGAAACAGGCCGTCAACATTCTCACCATAGGGGGTGCCGTACTGGCAGTGTACTGCCTTATGGAAGTCGTTAACCCCACCGCATCCCTGGAAGCATGGATTTATTCCAGGGGATTCATTTACAATACGTTTCTCGTGTCTCTAATCACGGTGCTGCTGGCAACATCCTATAAGCAAATCAGCCGGCTGATATTCCTGTTCTCCATACTTACGCTCATCGCCATACTGAAAGGCCTCTGTCAGAAATTCATCGGTTTCGACGCCGTCGAATACAATGCCATGATGGAAAGCGGCATGTACAAGACGCACTTGCTGCCCCAGATCACCCGCTACTTCTCCATCTTTACCGATGCGGGGAATTACGGTTCCAACATGGGATTCACCTGCGCGCTGTTCGGTATTGCCGGTTTGTTCTGCAAGAAGTCCAGCCTGAAAGTATATTACTTTTCCATCTCCGCACTCTCATTATACTCGATGTTCATTACAGGTACCCGAGGAGCTATCGTAGTGCCCCTGGGCAGTCTGTTGCTTTTTGCGCTTATCAGCAAGAACATCAAACTGATGAGTGCTGCCGCAGTGGGAGGAATTTGCATCTATGTTTTCTTCGCATTTACATACGTAGGAGAAAGCAACTACATGATACGGCGCATGCGCACGGCATTCCGTCCCAATAAAGACGCGTCCTATCTGGTAAGAAAGCAGAACCAGAAAAAGCTGGCGGAGTATCTCAGGAACAGACCGTTCGGCGAGGGGCTCGGCCTGGGCGGTGTGGAAGCCCGGAGATTCGGAAGCAGGCTGACAACCACCATTCCCAACGACTCCACCTACGTCAAGATATGGACGGAAACGGGCGTTGTGGGCATTCTCCTTTACCTGCTGATTTATGCGGGCAGCCTGCTATGGGGATGCTACTGCATCATGTTCAAAATAAGGAATGACGAGCTGCGCCACCTGCTCACCGCACTTGCCTGCGGCATATTCGGCATGATGCTCAGCGCCTACGGGAACGCATTCTTCACCCAGTTCCCCACCGGCATTATGATGATTATGTTCCTGGGCATACTGATGAACGGAAAATATATAGACGAACGTCTGACGATTGAAAAACAGCAGGCATTATTAACCACAACTAAAAAAGATTCGATGCTATGATGTCCAACATTTTTAACATATTCAGCATAGACTGGTGGATGGATGAGAGCAACAATGCGCTACAAATGACAGATTCCGTCCTATTCCTGCTGCTGGCTATTCCGGTAGCCTACCTGTTTCTCTGCGCACTCTTCTCGCTCGGAAAGTACAAGAACCCTTATCCGGCGGCAGCCGTACAGCACCGCTTCTTAGTGCTTTTTACCGTATTGCGCAACGGGAAAGAAGTAATTGAATCCGTCAACCGCTTTCTGGACACCCAGCAATACCCGCGCGACAAATACGACGTTGCCATAGCAGCCACCCAACTGCCCGAAGAGGACCTTGTCACCCTGCTGCAAATGCCCGTAAACATCGTAGTGCCCGACAAGGAATACTGCACCAAAGTCTACGCCATCCAGCAGGTTATGGAACGCTACGCTCCCGATGAATACGACCTGATTGTCATCTTCAATTCCGACAACCATATCGTGCCGAACGCCCTCAGCATGTTCAACAACGCCTACTACTCCGGTTGCGATTCCATCCAGGCACACCGCATAGCGGAGAACCTGAATACCAGCATCGCTGTTCTCAATGCCACCAGCGAAGAAATCAACAACAACCTTTTCCGTCTGGCACATACCCGCATGGGCTTTTCCTCGGCTCTCATAGGTTCGGCAATGGCATTCGATTTCGCCATGTTCCACGAACGTGCTCCCAAGCTGAAAGGCTCCGATATAAGCAAAGCGATGGAAACCGTACTGCTGGAACAGAACATCTACACCGAATATCTGGCGGAAGTGGTATGTTACAGCAAGAAAGAAGATAATGCAGACGGCTACCAGACGCAACGCATCAGCTGGATCCGTTCGCAATATACCAGCACATTCTTTGCGTTGAAGTATCTCCCGCTGGTATTGCTGAAAGGTGAATGGGACTATGCCCTCAAACTTTTTCAGTGGCTGATGCCTTCCCGTTTCCTGCTTATCGCACTAATTCTGCTATGCACGGCAGGCATCACCCTGCTGAACTGGATCTGGGCTCCCAAGTGGTACGTACTGCTTGCAACGCTTATCCTCACCTTCCTCATGGCACTGCCCGAAGGAGAAGTCAGCCGCCGTCTCCGCAAAGCCATCTGGGCGCTCCCGGTACTTATGTTTACAGCCGTATTCAGCCATATAAAACGGTTCTTTTACAAAAAGAAATAAGGAGTACATAGCATGAAGATAGCCATAGAAGCCCAACGGATTTTCCGTCCCGACAAGCACGGCATGGATTTCGTAGCACTGGAAACCATCCGCGAATTGCAGAAACGGAACGACGGCAATGAATACTACATTATCGTGGCTCCGGGCGAAGACCATTGCCTGGAAGAATCTGCCAACCTCTCCATTGTGGAAGTGGCGTGTTCCACCTACCCGCTTTGGGAACAGATAGCCCTGCCGCTGGCGGTGAAACGTTTAGGGGCGGACCTGCTGCATTGCACGTCCAACACAGCCCCGCTCTGCTGTCCGGTTCCGCTGGTGCTGACACTCCACGACATCATCTATCTGGAACCCCGCCAACAGCGCAGTCCCTCGCTTTATCAGGAAATGGGCCGGCACTACCGCCGCCTCACCGTACCACGGATTCTGAAGAAATGCCGGAAAATCATTACCGTTTCGCACTTCGAACGCAACCGCATCCGCGAAGCCCTGAACATTCCTGCCGACCGCATCACAACCATCTACAACGGCTATAGCAGACATTTCCGTCCGATGGACGACATAGACATGCAGATAGTAAACCGCTACATCCCCCAAAAAGACTTCCTGTTCTTCCTGGGAAACACGGACCCTAAAAAGAATACGGCGCGGGTGCTGAAAGCCTACAGCCTTTATCTGGAAAAATCATCCGTAAGGCGTCCGCTACTCATCGCAGACCTCAACGAAACCTATATAGACAGGCTGCTGCAACAGGAAAATATCAGTAACCGCCTGAAACGGCACCTATTCTATCCCGGCTATATCCACAACGCCGACCTCGCCACACTGTACAATGCAGCATTCGCTTTCCTCTACCCCTCGCTGCGCGAGAGTTTCGGCATCCCTCTGGTGGAAGCTATGGCTTGCGGCACTCCCGTCATTATGGGAAACACCTCTTCCATGCCCGAAGTGGGCGGTCCGGACATACTTGCCGCAGACCCCTGTCGGCCGGAAGAAATAGCCGGTGCAGTGCTGCGTCTCGAAAATGAAGACGCGCTCTATCGGCAGCAACGGGAATACGGGCTGCTGCGCGCCCGGCAATTCTCATGGAAAAAGACAGCCGATGAGCTGATTCAAGTATATCAATCACTCGACATATAAATGACCTCCGCCCATGAAAACCCTTTTTCTTGTCTTTTACGGATTTCAGGAATACAACGGTATCAGTAAGAAAATCAGATACCAGGCGGACGCCCTCAGGCTATGCGGGGCAGATGTACGCACCTGCCACTACGAGGTTGGCAACGACGGCAGCCGGAAGTGGATGATAGACGAAGATGTGCTTGCCGATTTGGGCAAAAGAATACCCGCCAAAATAAAAAAACGGCTGTCGTTCGCCCCTATCCTACAATACGTTCGCCGGGAAAGCATACAATGCGTATATATCCGCTCCTATCACAACGCCAATCCCTTTACCATATACTTCGTGAGGATGCTGAAAAAGCAGGGTGTAAGAGTGCTGCTGGAGATACCCACATATCCCTATGACCACGAATATTCTTCCGGCATGGAGAAAGTGCAGTTGTACACGGACAAGCTGTTCCGCCATGCGTTCTGCAGGTACGTCGATTTCATTGTAACCTTCTCCAGCGATGACCGGATATTCGGTCGTCCCACCATCCGCATATCCAACGGAATAGATTTCGCCCGCATCCCCCTACGCTCTCTCCGGCATGGCACGAGCAAGGAACTCCACCTGATAGGAGTTGCCGAAATCCACTTCTGGCATGGTTTCGACCGGTTGCTGAAAGGCCTGGGAGCATATTACGGCAACAACCCCGAATATAAAGTCTATTTCCATCTGATAGGCAAACCGAGCGGCAGGCGGGAAGAGAAAGACATTGCAACACTCATCCGCCGGTACTGCTTGCAGCCGTTCGTCACCCTGTACGGAGCAAAGCATGGCGAGGAGTTGGACGCGCTTTTCAACCGGGCAGACTTTGCCATAGGCAGTCTGGCACGGCATCGCAGCGGCATATACAACATCAAGACCCTGAAAAACAGGGAATATGCGGCGCGCGGGTTCGGTTTCGTCTACTCCGAAACGGACGATGATTTCGACCGCATGCCCTACACGCTGAAAGTGCCCGCCGACGAAAGTCCCGTCAGCATCCCCGCCCTGATAGAGTTCTTCCAGCACATGACCGTGACACCGCGGGAAATAAGAGATTCCATCCGACACCTTTGTTGGGAAGAACAGATGAAAAAAGTGTATGAACAGATTGTCCGAATAAAAAAGTAAAATACCATGCCCGAAGTTTCCGTTATCATCCCCATATACAACACGGCTGCCTACCTGCGCAAGGCGCTGGACAGCATTTGCGGCCAGACCCTGAAAGAACTGGAGATAATCCTTATCGACGACGGCTCTACCGACGGAAGCCGCGGCATCATCGAAGAATACGCGAAACGCGACGCAAGAATCCGGTGGTACGCGCAGCCCAACCAGGGATTATCCGTTGCACGCAACCGAGGATTGCTGCATGCTACCGGCAAGTACATATATTTTATGGACAGTGACGACATATTGGATACGCAAGCCCTCCGGCACTGCCATGATTTGTGCGAGAAAAGAGAACTGGACTTCATCTTCTTCGATGCAAAACCGCTGACGGAGTCGGCTGACAGCAAGAATATTCCCAATTATGACAGAAAAGGGAAAATAGACGAATCCGTACATTCCGGCATGGAAATGCTGGATTATGAGCTGAGCAACCACCTGTTCCTCACTCCCGTTTACCTGTGCATGGTCAATCGCCTGTTCCTGAAAAAATGCTTCACTTGCTTTCATCCCGGCATTATCCACGAAGACCATTCTTTCACTATGATGATTTATCTGAATGCACAAAGAACGTGCTACGTTCCCAAGACTTTCTTCGGGCGAAGGATACGTCCCCACTCCATTATGACCAGTCGCTTCGGAATGCGCAACATCGAGGGATACACCACCGTATGTACCCAAATGCAGGCACTCGGACAAGAACATCCCGAATGGAAAACGGTCATCCGCAAATACCTGTCCTACACCCTGAACGATGTAATCTGGGCGGGACACCGGATGTCGCTGCTTGAAAAAATAGAAACCGCCTGCCGCTTCAGACGCCTGCGGCTCGGAAAATATGTAAGCTTCAGAAACTGGGCTGTGTTCTGGCTGAAGAAAAAATAGGAAAAGACCATGAAAGCGCTTGTTTCCATCATCACCGTCAACTATAACGGGCTGCGCGATACCTGCGAAATGATAGACTCTTTCCGCAACCACGAAACCTATCCGCACTACGAAATCATCGTTGTGGACAACGGTTCACGCCTGCCCGAAGCGGAAGAAATACAGGAACGATACAGGGGTAACCTCGTACCGGACGGCTCCTTATCAGGCAGCCCTGCATCGGACAACCCCGCCTCCTTTCCTCCCGTCAAAGTGGTGCGGAACATCAACAACGGATTTGCCGGCGGCAACAATGCCGGACTGAAAGCCGCCGGAGGAGATTATCTCTTTTTCATCAACAACGACACGCTCATCAAAGAACCGGTACTGGATGCGTTGGTACGACGCATGGAGTGCGACCCGCAACGCAACGGCGGCGTATCGCCCATGTTGAAATTCACCGCTTGTCCGGACATCCTGCAATATGCAGGCTTCACTCCTCTAAGTTCCCTTACACTGCGCAACGCATCCATCGGATTCATGCAACAGGACGGCCCGCGCTTCCGTACTCCCTGCGAAACCGCCTCATTGCACGGAGCCGCCATGATGGTAAGCCGGCAGGCGCTACAGGATGCAGGCCCCATGACCGAAATATATTTCCTTTTTTACGAAGAGCTGGACTGGTCTGCACAGCTTAGGAAAGCCGGTTACCGCCTATGGTATGAACCTACTGCCGTAGTCTACCACAAAGAGAGCATGACGGCGAAGCGAGGCAGTCCGATGCGGGAGTTCTACCTGTCGCGCGCCCGCGTGCTCTTCGCCCGCCGGAATCTGCGAGGCATCAGGAAATACCTGTCTTGCACCTACCTCTGCATCCTCGCCGCTCCTAAAAAAGCGGCCGTATATCTGCTGCACGGACAAGGCACACTTGCCAAGGCAACACTATGCGGCACTTATCGGGGAATGTTCGTTCAGTACCGATAAAAGTTTATCCCCATTAAACTCATAGTTTATTAGGAATAAACTTCCGGTTCAATAGGAATAAACTTTCAGTTTAATGGGGATAAATTATAATAAACTCCACATGTATGCATTCTATTTACGCCGCAAACGCTTCACCAGCGAACGCATCCCTGCCGAACAGCAATAGAAGCTGCTGCACAATATCAGCAGAAATACCAGAGAGGAGACCAGCGCATATACAATCCACATGCCATATCCCCGGGACGGATCCGCCAACGGAAGGAAACAAAGTACCGCATCCGTCAGCCCCCATGCAAGAACGGCAAGCAGCAGATACCGGAATATATTTTTCCAATATGACTTCACGGACATTTTAAACCCCTCTTTATAAAGGAAGTAAGGCTTCCAGATACTGATAACGGTTATCGAACTGGCTATATCTCCCAGCAATACTCCCGGAAGTCCCCACAAATAGCCGCCTGCCAATGCCACCGCTACTGTTATCGCCAGTGTGGCAACCGGTGCCCATGTGTCGTGAAACAGTCCGTAACCGAAAATGAACTGGTCGTTCGTACCCCTGAACTGACTGATAAAGAAGTTGGTAAGAATCACAATCAAGACGGAACGGGGCAGTATGTACTCCTCGCCCAGCCACACCGTAATGAACGGGTCCATCAGATGATACAACGCGAACGTCAGAAACGAGGCTATCAAAAAGCGCAATGAGCTTAACTCCCAAAATACCTGCTGGATACGCTTCATATCCCCTTCGGCTATCAGACTGCCCACCCCTGCGCCGGTACTGCCCAGAAAGTTATCGACCAACTGATTCAGCTTGGTGAGCAGCAGCATATAGTTGCCGTAATACGCCACCAGTTTCAATGAAGTAAATGCGTAGACCAGAAAAGGCAAAAGCTGCGTTCTGCCCATTCCCGCCAGCTTATGTACAAACATCTGACGGGCTTTACGCACAATAATCCTATTCTCCGGATATTTCAGTCTGCCTTCCGACACACTGCACTTCAGCCACGGATATACCCGGTTTATCTTCCAGTTCAGTATGAACGAATACAAAATGCCGAATGTCAGTTCAATGGCTATCCACAGATAAAGACTGCCCACGTAGCATACCAATGCTATTTGCAGGAGAATCTTGACGATATTGGCCGTTTGAAAATAAACAGTGACTACATAGTTACGCTGGTCGGCGCCCAGCAGGGTTTGCCGGTAATTAACAAAATAACTGATGAGAGCGGAAGTCAAAAATGCAAAATAAGCAAAATAGATTACTCCGAGGCGAATGCCGGCATCGGCGAATATATAGGGCAGGAAGCAGGCCAAAAGCAGTCCCGCACCCAAAATCAGCAGTCCTACATTACGATAGAGATAAGCCAGTACCGAAACAATCTCCTTTATCCTGTCCCGATTTCCGTCGAAAATCGGTTTGTAAAGCACATAGCCGATGGAAGCTCCGATGCCCAGCTCCGCCAGATTGAGAAAGCCAAGCAGGTTCTGCATCGTACTCGTCAGCCCGACAAAGTCCGCCCCCAGTTTCTCAAGAAATATCTTCCTGGAGAAAAAGGAGATGAAAAGGGTGACAAGGTAAAAGAATACATTGACACGCGCATTCAGATAGCTTTTATGGAGGCGGGATTCTGACATTGTAAAACATTATTTATAAAACCTTGGTTATGGAAGTCCAATGAAACTTACTTTTTAACAGCTCTGCAAAAGTCCTGTATATGTTTTTCCAACTTTCAAACCGAAGATAAATACACAAAGCTCTACAATATCCTTTACTGCCGAAGTGCTCGCGGCAATCCGTCACACGGGAATAACTGTAAAGCACCTTATCGCTACGCCCTATATCCAGCAAAAAGCGGTTGTAACGGCAAGCAACCTTTACACGGGCAAGAAGAGTGTCTGACCGCACTCCATACTGCAATGAATCTTTTCTGACTGTGACACAATAAACATACCCGGAACATGCCGCTACTTTACGGGCATAATAATCCACATAAGCGGCAAACATGGCATCGTTGGCGGCAACCGTTTCATCAAAGCGAATACGGTATCTGCGTACCAATTCTGCGGAAACCATCTTAGCCCAGGGTACGTCGTTACGGTATTTCAGAATTTCAAGGTCCATGTCCTCCGCTATTTTCCCGTTATGGACCTGGCGTGACGGAACCGGAGCCAGTGTATCCGAATCGACTGTTTCCGCACGGAACGTAATCAAGTCATAGTCCGTATTCCGGTAAGTATCCAATACGTTCAGGAAGCCGGGCAGAAAGAAATCATCGGCATCCGCAAATACCAGCCATCTGCCTTTGGCTCTGGCAAGTCCGCAATTACGGGCATAACCGGCTCCTCTGCCCTCTTTGGTAAAGAGAATCTCCACATCCGCCCTGTCACTGCCCGGAAAATGAGCAAAGTCCACAACATCCGGAGAACTGTCATCATCTGCCACGATAATCTGCACATCGTCCCTTGACGGAATGGAGTCGAGACACCGTTGCAACAGGCAAGGTATGTCCTTATGGGGAATAATGATTGAATATAGAATTTCCATTTCTTCTTATCGTAAAATGAAACCAGACCTGCCCTATGCCTTTTCGGGATAACCGAATACGTACCTGAACCGGCAACTGCAAAGTACGGACATATAGAGATTATAACAAAAGCAGAAACCATGCAACAGGAACTGCCTGCCCCACTTGTCCGCTTTATATCCGGGATGATAAAACTCTTTCATAAAAGAGTGCTGTTCCGCTGCCAACCGGCGCAAATGTTGTGTCCGTAATGAGAAAGGAACTTTCCCGGCAGAGCGATAGTCGGCAATCAATGCACGCTGGAAAAACAGCACGACAAAGGAGAAAGCTGTTCTCATATCCGCCACATTCAAGTCTAACTTTCCGGCAAGCCGTACAGTAATCGATTTATATAATTTGAAAGTTGCATACTCTGATGCAAAATCATTCAGACGCTTTGTCAAAGAACCGGGTACGTCGCAATAGACATAATCTACATGGCTGCCTACAACCACCTGCCGGCAATGAAACAAATATTGAAAGTTGAATATCGTATCTTCACCGAAAGAAATCTCTATTGGAAAGCGTAGCCCCAACCGCTCAATAAGAACCCGGCTGAAAAGTTTGGCAACCGGTCCCCGCATATCCCGCATCTCATCATTGAGAAACAGCTCCCTGACGTCTCTACCGGTATAGACCGACGGAATAAAAGAGGTTGTATATTGCCTGTCAGCCTGCTCCGACACAACTGTAAATCCCTGTACAACAATGGAGTCCAGATTCAAAGGTCTCTCTTCATAGAGATGTTTCAGGTAGTCCGTACCTACATAATCGTCCGAATCGACAAAAACGATATACTCTCCTTTCGCTTCATCCAGCCCCTTGTTGCGGGCCGCACTGACACCTGCATTCGTCTGATGCAGCACACGGATGCGGCAGTCTCTTTCAGCCCAGTCATGGCATATCTTGCCGCTGTTGTCAGGACTGCCGTCATCGATTAATAACAATTCAAAAGCTGTAAAAGACTGGGCAAGCAGACTTGCGATACAACGGGAAAGGTATTTTTCTGCCTTATAGACCGGTATTATTACAGATATGACACATTGTTCCATCATCTTTCCGCTCCAAACATATACCTGAACTTAATTCCCCACAGGCAGCGCATCCACGCATCAAAAGCAACCGCACCGACATTGACCAGCAAAAGCCTTGAGAACTTATCCGCCTTATACTGGGGAGAGAAGCATTCTTCTATCCACCTCCTGTGGGATGAAAGTAACTGACGCAAAAAAACAATCCGCTCTTTTCGGCTATAATGATTCTCTTTCTTATAGATTGCCAACAGGATTTTATGAAAAAACACCGTTAATGAATCCCATACCCCGACCAAAGAGGAATCCTCCAACCGATAGGTTTCCTTATATCGGCATACTCTTTCCAGATAGTTGGAAAAAGCGGCGTATTCGCTGCGGAAATCTTTTATGCAAGTGGATAATGTAGCCATAGAATATCCCACCCTATATATATAGGTGGAAGTATCGCGGATAAGCAGATAATCCGAATAAGGAAGATAGTCGAGCATAAAGAGCATATCTTCCAATCCCGACACAGCAGGAACAAACCGGATACCGTATTCCTTTATCAGCCTGTTGTCATACAGCTTTGCCCAGGCATACATTACGTACTTTCCAATCAGTTCTGCAAGCACACGCGAACAGTCCATCGGCAAGATGGTTTGTTGCGGAACATGAACGGTATACAAAGAACCGTCGGGAAACAGTTTATCGAACCCGCAGATTACCGTTCCTCTTTGAGACTTATCGGCAGGCAATGATGCGTAAAGCTCCTGCAAATAGGTGGAAGTGACGTAATCGTCCGAATCGACAAATGCAATATAAGTCCCCGATGCGTGCTCCAGCCCTTTGTTCCGGGCGCAACTCAACCCTGCATTTTCCTGATGGAAAACTCTTACTCTCTTATCCTTACCCGCATATTCATCACAGATTTCCCCACAACGGTCCGGGCTGCCGTCATCTACCAACAGCAACTCGAAATCAGTAAACGTTTGCGATAAAATGCTGCTTATACATTCGGCCAAGTATTGCTCGACGTTATATACAGGCACTATCACTGATATTTCGGGGATGTTCCGTTCCATGGCATAATTTTTCAATCGACTCCGTGCGTGGTATGAATAAACCGCCTGTTCGCTTCCTTCAGCCGGAACAGGTTCAAAAGCATCAGCAGGAAAGAGTAAGGAACCCAACAAACCGCTTTCAGCAAACGCCATTTCCAATATTTGCGGGGAATGGCGAGAGCCAGCGCCAACAGCAACAGTATGAATATCCCCCACCATTTACAGGCCGACGAGGACGCGAACAGGGAATGTGCGAGGGAAATTATGAACACAAAGCCCAGCAGCAACACTCTGGAAAGAGAGATTTGCTGATAAAGCTTATCGCAGAAGTCCCACTTCCCGCTGCGAATGGCAGGTAGCAGGTGATTGGCAAACTCAAAGAAACTGTAATACTGGGCGGACAGCCAACGGCGACGCTGCCTGTAAAAGCTGTTCGCTTTCTGTATCTTCTCGTCCCTGACGATAGTATCGGGCAGATAATGAATGTGTATGCCTTTATAAAGAAGCTTCATTTCCAGCACGCGGTCAAAACCGCCCACAGAGGTGTTATCCATCATCGCATCGTAAAACAAGGGATATTCAAAGGCCATCCCCGAACCTATCAGAGCCGCCGACATTCCCAAATTGACATGTCCCAAACGGAATATGGAATTGTTTATCTCCTCGCTGATTGCATCCAGATATGCCATACCGGTATTCAGATTCTTGGCCACACGATGTGTCTGTACCACCCGGACGCCGGACACGGAGAAAGCATCGTTCAGCTCGGACAGGTAGGAAGGAGCAATAATGTTATCCGCATCTATTACCAATGCTATGTCGTAAGCGGCTTTATCCAGATATCCGAGGGCTGCTTGCAGGGATTTGGTATTGGTGCTCTTCTCAAAATCGACTTGAAGCAGCTTTATGGGAAGTGAAGACAAAACCGCATTGGTTTCGGGTTGCATGTGGTCCGAAATAACCACAACATCATATCTGTCGTCCGGATAATCCTGCGCCAGACAGGCATGCACGGTAGGCAATATAACCGCATCTTCGCGATAAGCGGCAATGAACACAGCAAAACGCTTGCTTGTCCGGGCCGGTGCGGTAACGAACGGTTTGTAACGGCACAGCGATGCCAGACTGCACACCAGCAGATATGCCACATTTATCGCGAATAAAATGTATAGCAACCAATCAAGAGTATATAACAAGTGTTCCAAAATCCATGCAATTTAAGCCTGTTGTTCTATGTTCCGGAAAGCCTGCCTGCCGGACATTCGTTACAAAGATACAAAAAACGGGAAGAGTTTGGACAGAATATACAAAAAAGTGAGCATAAAATGCAGAAATAAAAAAACGAGCAAGCTCTTCCGAACCCCTCGCCTCGTGTAAGAAAAGCCCAAAGGCTTTTCTTTTTTTACTTGCATCAAATTTTTGTTACCTGAAAATCAATCTTTCTTTTTACCTCTAAAAAACAAACTTCAATTACCTATTAAATAACACTTAATGTTTAACTTTTACCTTTTTCTAATTACCTACTTTAATCTAAAACTTTTACTTATGAATTAATTCAATCTTTTTACCTCTTAACTAATTACCTATACTGAAAACTTTATCTTTTTATTCTTTTATAAGAGCAATTTCCCAACTGCATTGCAAAGGTAATACTTTTTTCCGTGTGCGCAAACAGAAGAGGAAAGAAGTGTGTATTTTATAACATTGTTTTAGAGATTAAGCGTCTCTTTTACACTTGTAAACAGTTAAAATGCTACCAATGTGACACACTATCCGCCGAAAGCATTACACCGAGTATAAAAAAAACAAACCACCGAAGTGCCGTAGCACCTCGATGGTTGTCCCCTTTAAACACCTTTAAACAAAATGAAATATAATAATTACTTTCTTGCTTCTGCAATGTAAGCCAAAGCTTCCTTACATTTCTCCGTAACGTAAGTCCAGTCCTCTGCAGCAACCTTGTCGCCCGGGAAGAGCTTGGAACCCATACCTACGCAGAATACGCCGGCTTTAATCCAAGAAGTCAGGTTTTCCTGTGTCGGTTCCACACCGCCGGTAACCATCAGCTTAGACCACGGCATCGGAGCCAACAGGCCTTTTACGAGTTTAGTGCCCAATACATCACCCGGGAATATCTTGCAAAGGTCGCAACCTGCTTCCTGTGCGAAACCTACTTCTGAAACGCTTCCGCATCCCGGAGTGTAAGCCACCAGACGGCGGTTGCAAATCTTAGCGATTTCGGGGTTGAACAACGGGCCTACAATGAAGTTTGCACCCAATTGCAGGTACAGTGCCGCAGTAGCAGGGTCCACGATAGAACCTACACCCATAGCCATTTCAGGGCATTCTTTTGCTGCGAACTTTACAACTTCTGCAAATACTTCGTGAGCAAAGTCACCGCGGTTGGTAAACTCGAATGCACGAACACCACCATCGTAACAAGCTTTCACTACTTTCTTTGCCACTTCTGCATCTTTGTGGTAGAATACAGGAACCATACCGGTTGAACCAATTTTGTTCAATACGGCTATTTTATCAAATTTTGCCATTGTATTAATCAGTAATTTAATGTATGGAAATAACTCTTTTTCTGTTCTTTCAGACACGGATTAGTAGCGTGTTCTGCGTAATTATTACACTGGAATCCGTGAAATCCGTGCCTGAAAAAAATCATTAGCGTTGTACACGACCGCTTGCGTCACCGCCTGCCAGCGCTTCTACCTCCTCAACTGAAACGAGGTTGAAGTCACCGTTGATAGTGTGCTTCAAAGCGGAAGCAGCCACTGCGAATTCGAGGGCAGCGCCTTGGTTGGGCTTAGTCAGCAAACCGTGGATGATACCGCCAGAGAAAGAGTCACCGCCACCTACACGGTCGATGATCGGATTGATATCGTAACGTTTTGATTCGTAGAATTCCTCACCGTTGTAAATCATTGCTTTCCAACCGTTGTGCGTTGCCGAGAATGATTCACGCAATGTAGAAATAACGTATTTGAAACCGAATTCCTTAGCCATAGCCTTGAAGATGCCTTTGTAGCCTTCTGCATCTGTCTTACCGCCTTCTACATCGGCATCGGGTTTGAAACCGAGGCAGAGTTCGGCATCTTCTTCGTTACCGATGCAAACGTCTACGTATTGCATCAACGGTTTCATGATGGACTGAGCTTTTTCCTTTGTCCAAAGTTTCTTACGGAAGTTAAGGTCTACCGATACCGTAACGCCGTGACGCTTGGCAGCTTCGCAAGCCAGACGGGTAAGTTCGGCAGCCTTGTCGGAGATAGCGGGAGTGATACCTGACCAGTGGAACCAGTCTGCACCTTCCATGATAGCGTCGAAATCGAAATCCGCTGCATCGGCTTCAGCAATTGCAGAATGGGCACGGTCGTAAATCACCTTGCTGGGACGCATAGATGCACCGGTTTCCAGATAATAGATACCTACGCGGTCGCCACCACGTGCGATGAAGTCTGTCTTTACACCATATTTGCGCAAAGCGTTCACTGCCGACTGACCGATTTCGTGTTTCGGCAATTTTGTTACAAAGTAAGCATCATGACCGTAGTTAGCACAGCTGACAGCAACGTTAGCCTCACCGCCGCCATATACTACATCAAAAGAATCGGACTGTACGAAACGAGTGTTGCCCGGAGTGGACAGTCTCAACATAATCTCACCTAATGTAACGACTTTCTTTCCCATAATTCTATGTTTTTATTAAATACTATGATTAAATTGTTTCTTTCAAATTATCACATCAGCTCCTATTAAAAAGCTAAACACCTGATACCATGCAGAGTAAACTAAAAGACAGCTTGTTCTTCATAGCTTTCGTGTGCGGGCACAAAGATACAACAATTTTCGTAATTACAAAAATTGTTATATATTTGTATCGAAAATATTTAGATTATTATTGTGCACGGGCACAAAAAACCATGAGTAAAACCATGAATACGCCGGAAAGAATAAGAATCAAAGACATCGCCAAGATGGCCGATGTGTCGGTAGGAACCGTAGACCGCGTCATCCACGGACGTAGCGGAGTGTCGGAAGCCAGCCGCAAACGCGTGGAAGAAATTCTGGAGAAACTGAACTACCAGCCCAATATGTACGCCAGCGCATTGGCTTCCAATAAGAAGTACGCCTTTGCCTGCCTGCTACCCCAGCACGAAACCGGAGAATATTGGACCGAAGTGGAAAGCGGCATACACGAAGCGCTGACCACCTACTCGGATTTCAACATCACCGTGAAGCTGAGGTACTACGACCCGTACGATTACCGCTCCTTCGCCCGGGAAGCCCGCAGTATCGTGGAAATGACGCCCGACGGTGTGTTGTTTGCCCCCACTGCCCCGCAGTACACCACTCCCTTTACCGATGAACTTGAAAAGCTGGATATACCTTATATATATATAGACTCGAATATCAAGGAAGCTCCCGCCCTCTCTTTCTTCGGACAGAATTCGCACCAAAGCGGGTATTTTGCCGCACGTATGCTGATGCTGCTTGCCGGTGAGGATGCACAGGAAATCGTTATTTTCCGCAAGATAAACGAAGGCATTGTAGGTTCGAACCAACAGGAACGGCGGGAAATCGGTTTCCGAGAATATATGCGCGAGCATCATCCCGGCTGTCGCATCTGGGAACTGGACTTGCACGCCAAACGCGACGGTGAAGATGCACAGATGCTGGATGATTTCTTCCACACCCATCCCACTGTAAAGAACGGCATCACATTCAACTCCAAAGCATACATCATCGGAGAGTACCTGCAAAGACACCGGAAAACGGATTTCAACCTTATGGGGTACGATCTGCTGAAACGCAATGTGGACTGCCTGAAAGAAGGAAGCATTTTCTTCCTTATCGCCCAACAGCCTACCCTGCAGGGCTTCGACGGCATCAAAGCGCTGTGCGACCACCTGATTCTGAAAAAAGAAATCGCAAGGGAGAACTTCATGCCGATTGATTTGCTGACAAAAGAAAATATAGAATTCTATTATAACAGATAAGAGTGCCGGGCAATCAGACAATGGAACTGTAATACGACACTATCGAACGAAACCAATTAAAACATAGTATATGGAAACAAAGTACCTGAAAATCAACTCGGCTGACAACGTTGCAGTGGCTATCACAGCACTTCCGGCCGGTGAAAAACTCATAGTAGACGGCAAGGAAATCATCCTGAACGAGGATATCCCCGCCGGACATAAATTCGCGCTGAAAGATTTTGCGGAAGGCGAAAATGTAATTAAATACGGTTATCCCATAGGACACGCCCGCACCGCACAGAAACAGGGCGACTGGATGAACGAAAACAACATCAGGACCAATCTTGCCGGACTGCTGGAATATACGTACAACCCCACCGAAGTGAAACTGGACATTCCGCACAAGGACCTGACATTTAAAGGATACCGCCGCAAAAACGGCGATGTGGGAGTACGCAACGAAATATGGATTATCCCCACGGTGGGTTGCGTAAACGGTATTGTCAACCAACTGGCAGAAGGCCTGCGCCGCGAGACAGACGGCAAAGGCGTGGATGCAATCATGGCATTCCCGCACAACTACGGCTGTTCGCAACTGGGCGATGACCACGAAAACACCAAGAAAATACTGCGCGACATGGTGCTGCACCCCAATGCAGGTGCCGTGCTTGTGGTAGGTTTGGGATGCGAAAACAACCAGCCGGATGTATTCCGCGAGTTTTTGGGTGAATACGATTCCGACCGTGTAAAGTTCATGGTGACGCAAAAAGTGGGCGACGAATACGAAGAAGGTATGAAACTGCTGCGCGAACTCTACGCGAAAGCCAGCAAGGACGAACGTGTGGACGTGCCTCTGAGCGAATTGCGTGTAGGTTTGAAATGCGGCGGTTCCGACGGATTCTCCGGCATTACGGCTAATCCGCTGCTGGGCATGTTCTCCGACTTCCTCATTGCACAAGGCGGTACGAGTGTATTGACGGAAGTGCCCGAAATGTTCGGTGCGGAAACAATCCTGATGAACCGTTGCCGCAACAAAGAACTGTTTGAAGAAACCGTAAAGCTGATTAACGACTTCAAGGAATACTTCCTCTCGCATGGCGAACCGGTAGGTGAGAATCCGTCGCCGGGCAACAAGGCTGGTGGTATCTCCACACTGGAAGACAAGGCTTTGGGATGCACCCAAAAGTGCGGCAAGAGCTATGTGGAAGGTGTACTTCCTTATGGCGAACGCCTGAAAGTAAAAGGCCTGAACCTGCTTTCCGCTCCGGGAAACGACCTGGTTGCCGCCACCGCCCTGGCTTCGTGCGGATGCCACATGGTATTGTTTACAACAGGCCGCGGAACGCCGTTCGGAACGTACGTACCGACCATGAAGATTTCCACCAACTCCACCCTCGCCAAGAACAAACCGGGCTGGATTGACTTCAACGCCGGCGTTATCCTTGAAAACGAACCGATGGAAAAGACTTGCGAACGTTTCGTCGACTACATTATCCGCGTAGCAAGCGGCGAGTTTGTGAACAATGAAAAGAAAGGTTATAAAGAAATCGCCATTTTTAAGACAGGGGTGACACTGTAACGGCAAGCGCTCATAGCCCGAGTGCACGGAATTACCGTCTGATGTTGACGGGTATTCCACAATAATTCGGACAGAAGAACAAAAGAATAAAAATAGGTAATGTTACCAGAAAAATAAAATTTTTCCTTTTTTGTTCTTTTGTTCTTCTGTCCGAATATTTAGATATGCACCAGAATTCCATCCGTTTTTGTATCTTTGCAGCCGATTTACTCAAAACAATCGTTCTTATAAACTCATGATAGAAAGTATGTCCGCAGATACAAATACCTCTCCCAAGCAAAAGGGCGGCTGGTGGTCGCTGAGTCCGTTGGCTGTATTTCTTTGTTTATACCTCATCACATCACTGCTTATAAACGATTTCTATAAAGTGCCGATAACGGTAGCTTTTCTGCTGTCGTCCTGCTATGCCATTGCCATTACGCGGGGACTGAAGCTGGAACAACGCATCTATCAGTTCTCCGTCGGGGCCGGTAACAAGAACATATTGCTGATGATATGGATATTTGTCCTTGCCGGAGCGTTTGCACAAAGCGCCAAACAGATGGGAGCTATCGACGCCACTGTAAACCTGACCCTGCATATCCTGCCGGACAACCTGCTGCTGGCGGGTATTTTCATCGCTGCCTGTTTCATCTCCCTATCCATCGGTACAAGCGTGGGAACAATCGTTGCCCTGACTCCGGTAGCGGTGGGACTGGCAGAGAAAACCGGTATCGACCTGCCTTATATGACAGCCATTGTAGTGGGCGGTTCGTTCTTCGGAGACAATCTTTCCTTCATATCAGACACCACCATTGCATCCACCAAAACGCAGGATTGTGTGATGAGGGACAAGTTCAAAATAAATTTCATGATTGTAGTGCCGGCTGCACTGGTTGTACTGGGCATCTATGTAATTCAGGGACTTTCCTTATCCGCCGTTCCGCAGATATACGAGATTGAATGGATAAAGGTAATCCCCTACCTTATCGTACTGGGTACGGCAATAACCGGAGTCAATGTGATGGTGGTTTTGCTACTTGGCATCGTCTCTACGGGAATCATCGGCATTTGCACGGCAACGGGCGTCTTCGACGTCACTCCTGCCGAAAACATGAATGCAAGCACCGCTTTCTTCGATTGGTTCGGCGCTATGGGAACGGGTATCACCGGTATGGGCGAACTTATCATCATCACCCTGTTGGCAGGCGGAATGCTGGAAACAATCCGCTACAACGGCGGTATCGACTTTGTCATCACCCGCCTCACCCGCCACGTCACAGGCAAGCGGGGTGCGGAATTCAGTATAGCCGCACTGGTGAGTGTAGCCAATCTTTGCACCGCCAACAACACCATTGCCATCATCACCACCGGTCCCATCGCCAAAGACATAGCCAAACGCTTTCACCTGGACCGCCGGAAAACAGCAAGCATACTGGATACATTTTCCTGTCTCATTCAGGGCATTATCCCTTACGGCGCACAAATGCTGATAGCCGCAGGACTGGCGGGCATCTCGCCGCTCAGCATCATAGGCAATCTGTACTACCCGTTCTGCATGGGAGCCTGCGCCATACTCGCCATATTAATAAGGTATCCGGGAAGATACTCATAGTTCTTCCCGGACACCGGCTGTATTCCGAACGCCGATCAGTTTATAAAACTATTGTAACGGCTGATTACGTCATTATATTCGGATACTAAATCATTATAACCATCCTCGGTGAACTTTCCGTCGCGCAGTTGCTTGCGGAGTTCTCCCAGAAACTTGTCCACATACTTCAGCAAATTATCGTAGTTCGACATCTCACTCTGGAAATCCGCTTTCTTCTCCAACTTCGAAGCTGCCTCTTTCTTGGCGTTGACAGCATCGTAAGCAGCCTGCAAATCTTCTTTCTTGGCTTCGGGCGAATAGAGTTCCAAAGTCTTCTCTATCTCAAAAATCAAAGCCTTTCCTGCAAGGATATGGTCCTTCAGCGGATTATCCATCAGTGTGGCCTCTTCGGCTTTATCGGCATAGGGAGTAAGCAGGGCATAGATTTGGGAGCGAAGTCCGGGAATCTGTTCTGCCAACTCTTTCTCTTCCTTACAGATTTCATTACCTTTGGCATAGTTGTCGTCCTTATAGTCTTCGGCCTTGATGTAGGCGCGGTAAGTATCATAATTGGCATACAAACGCTTGGACACATCGAAGAAACGACGGTAGTACATCTTCAGACTGTCGGCAGCCGAGGACGGGAAGCAATCGCCGGGGTTCAATAAAGCAGTCGTGTCTGTTGCAGAAACCGGCGTGCGGATAACAACAGGCGCTACAAGAGTCTTACCGTTTTTCTGCATATAATCGATAATCTTGGAGATCTCTCCCATGTCCACCATTTTCTTGGTGATGTCGATGCTTGTGTTGTAATAGGATATTACCTCGTTTGCTTCTTCCAATCCATAATCCATGGAAGCGGCATCCTTTCCCTTGCCGCCGCAGGAAGCGAGTAAAAGCAGGGAAACAACTGAAATTGCTGTAATTTTCTTCATTGTTACAAATCTGTTTTTAGTGTTAGTATTAAAAGTTTTCGTCTGCCGGCAAAGACAACATAGGTCCGTTTGTTCCTGATATGTTATCGTTTGTCGGATAAGGCAAAATTACGTGGAAACAATGAAACCGGGAAAAATGAGAGGGGGACAAATAAGAGGATAATACCTATAGGGTTAAATTATTGAAAAAGTGAAATTTAAGCAGATTACAGCCGGGCACGGCAGGGAGACATTTTAAAGAACAGGACACAATCACATCCGTCTTTCACACAGAAGCGCATTTATGGCACGACAATGAAAATATCAGGCAAACTCTTTGTCAATCAAAAGAAAAAGCGTATCTTTGCGCCCGCTGTTACGAGATAGCAGCATAATTCAAATCATTAACTAAAAACATTTATTTAAATGGCAACAAAAATCAGATTGCAGAGACATGGACGTAAAAGCTATGCTTTCTACTCTATCGTAATTGCAGACGTAAGAGCACCACGTGATGGTAAATTTATTGAGAAGATTGGTACTTACAATCCTAACACCAATCCTGCCACAGTAGATTTGAAGTTCGACCGCGCACTTGACTGGGTATTGAAAGGTGCACAACCTACCGACACTGTTCGCAACATCCTCTCTCGCGAAGGCGTTTACATGAAGAAACACCTTCTTGGCGGTGTAGCAAAAGGCGCATTCGGCGAAGCAGAAGCAGAAGCTAAATTCGAAGCTTGGAAGAACAACAAACAAAGCGGTTTGGCTGCTCTGAAAGCTAAGGAAGAAGAAGCTAAGAAAGCTGAAGCCAAAGCACGTCTGGAAGCTGAAAAGAAAGTAAATGAAGTGAAAGCTAAGGCACTGGCCGAAAAGAAAGCTGCTGAAGAAGCTGCTAAGGCTGCCGCTGAAGCACCTGCAGAAGAAGCAACCGAAGCTCCGGCCGAAGAAGCTCCCGCAGCAGAAGCTGCTGCTGAATAAAAAGCAGAGCTATCCTTGTAAAAAAGGGACAAAAAACATAAAATCCTCATCGGTTATGCCGGTGAGGATTTTTTATTATTATCTTTGCTGCAACAATTTATTTATTAAATGAACAAAGCAATGAAAAAATTAACTTACCTGCTCGCTGCCGCTGCCGTATTCGCAGCTTGTAACAGCGGAAACAAAGGTTACACCGTAACCGGAACAGTAGAAGGCGCTGCCGATGGCGATACCGTTTATCTGCAAACCGCAGAAGGCCGCCAGCTCGTAAAACTCGATTCTGCAGTCATCACCAACGGAACCTTCACCTTCAAAGGAACGCAGGACAGTGCTGTGAACCGCTATATCACGTGCCAGCCCTCCGGGAAAGAAGGTGTGCTGATGGACTTCTTCCTCGAAAACGGAGCAATCAACATCAAACTGACTTCCGGCGAAGGCGACTCTGCCACCGGTACAGCCAACAATGATATTTACCAACGCATCCGGGACAAGCAAAACGAACTGAACCAACAGATGAACGCCATCTACCAGTCCATGTCCGACACAGCCCTGACAGACGAACAGCGCGAAGCCAAAGCCAAGCAGATGAATGACCTGGAAGAGCAATATATCGCCACTGCCAAAGAGGGAATCAAACAAAACATCAATAACGCAGTGGGAGTATTCCTGCTCAAGAAGAACCATTATTACATGGATGTGGAAGAACTCGATCCGCTGATGTCGCAAATCCCCGCAGCATACAACAACGACGAAACCATCATCCGCATCAAGGAGAACGTAGAAAAGATGAAAGCCACTGCCGTAGGTCAGAAGTTTACGGACTTTGAAATGCAGACCCCCGAAGGAAAAACGGTAAAACTGTCCGACTATGTGGGCAAGGGCAAAACAGTGCTCGTTGACTTCTGGGCAAGCTGGTGTGGCCCGTGCCGTCGCGAAATGCCCAATCTGGTAGAGGCATACGCCAAATACAAGAACAAGAATTTCGAGATTGTAGGCGTTTCCTTAGACCAGAGCGGTGATTCCTGGAAAGAGGCTATCAAGAAACTGAATATCACCTGGCCGCAGATGTCCGACCTGAAATACTGGAACTGCGAAGGCGCCAAGTTGTATGCCGTAAGCAGCATTCCTCACACTGTACTGATTGACGGTGACGGAATCATCCTTGCACGCGGCTTGCACGGAGAAGAATTGCAAGAGAAATTGGCTGAGGTTCTTAAATAAGCAAAGAAAGCCGGCAGAATATAAGACCAACGGAGATGTGTCAAAATACACTTGACGATTTCTTTTAGACACGGATTACGCGGAAAACACGGATTTCACAGAAAAAGAATAAAGAAAATTTGTGAAATCCGTGTTTTCCGCGTAATCCGTGCCTAAAAAAGAAACAAATAATAAACGGATTTTAGTTTTGACACACATTCGTTGATTTTATAGAATTGACTTGCGGCCACGCAGACCGGCAGACTGAAATACGTAACCGGCATAATAACATGCTCAGATGAACAGCGTGTGCATTCAGACTGAGAATATACGGTTTGCCATATCCTTAGCCAACCTCACAGTCTTCCACTGTTTCACCTCATCCTCTTCCGAAGGATTGAGAAGGTTATCCGCATCGGGCAGACAGAGCGTCAAATGCTTCATCGGTATATAATTCAACACTTCTTCCATCTTGGCCTGCAATTCATCCAGTTCTTCCTCATCGGGGTAATAAGAAAGCACGAAGCCAAACACAGCTTCCCGTTCATGCACAAACCACAGCAGACGGCTACGGTCGCAAATTCCACAATCGTAATTCAAGAAGTAAGCATCCGCCCCGTGCAACCGTATCAACATATCCGTTGCGGCATGAAACGCTACAAACAATCCTTCGGGACGCTCGCGCAGTACCCGGTTGTTAAGACGGGCAGCTTCATCGGTCAGCATGGATTTGACTCCCTCGAACTGTACATAACGGCAACCCGCCTCATACAACCCTTCCAATAACTTCTTATAAGCGACAGCCAAATCATCCAACAATATATTCAAATCCGGATAAACCGACTTCAAGCACCCGGCTTCCGTTTCACGAAGAATCCTCATCAGCATTTTGCCGGGCGACGGTATATGCTGCTTTGGCAATACATTTTCCGCGGTATTCTTTAGCAAAAAAACAAAATCTTCAAGGATAGGGTGATGAAGCAAACCGATTCTGCCGGTCACTTCCAGCTTCTTTTCCAATGAAGAATCAGCATTGTCTCTGCAACGGATACCTTCCCAGCCTTCCAAAAAGTCATAACTCCGAAATCCGCCATCTGTCACAACTTCTATACCTTCCAGCTTCAATCGCTCCATTAATTTGCATATTTCCTTATTTTCAATGGCACGCAATGCCGACAGGCTGATTTGCCCGTGCTGATATCGGCTTCTTGCATCCCGCAACGCAAAAGGTACACATAATGCTCCCGCAATATCGACCTTAAAAGGTGGAAACAGTTTTCCCATATTCACTTTTCTTTTAACTGATAATAGTTAGAAATTCAAGTTTTTACCCTATTCATACAAAGAACAAAGAGAAGCAAATATAACCAAAGTATTTAAGAAAACAACAAATAAAATCCCTATTTCTCATCTGTCATTTTGAAATAGATTGACAGATATATTATCTCATAATTATCAATAAGATACAATTGTAAAAGCATCGAATTCTATAAAGTTTTCCATTTTACAACAAAGCATATTTGATTATCAACACATTAACCATTTTTAATCCAACAAAAGTTTTCCAAAACAGAAAACTTACAGAAAACTATCATACCTTTGTTTCGCAATTAACTCCTATTTGTAAAATCTAAAAATACAATCAACATGATACAAACGGTACTCAAGCGTGACGGGCGCATCGTCGGCTTCAATGAAGAGAAAATAGTAACTGCCATCCGCAAGGCCATGCTCCATACGGACAAGGGAGAAGACATGCAACTGATACGCCAGATCACCGACCACATCTCCTTTAAGGGCGATGCCCAGATGACGGTGGAAGCCATTCAGGACCTGGTGGAAATGGAACTGATGAAGAGCAGCCGTAAAGATGTAGCACAGAAATACATTGCCTACCGCAACCAGCGCAGCATTGCCCGCAAGGCGAAAACGCGCGATATGTTTCTGGAAATCATCAACATCAAATCCAACGACATCACCCGTGAGAATGCCAATATGAACGCCGACACCCCGGCGGGCATGATGATGAAGTTTGCCAGCGAAACCACCAAACCCTTCGTTGACGACTATCTACTGAGCGAAGAAGTGCTGGATGCCGTCAGCCAAAACTATCTGCACATCCACGATAAGGATTATTACCCCACCAAAAGCCTGACATGCGTACAGCACCCGCTGGACCGCATCCTTACATACGGCTTCTCTGCCGGACACGGAGAGTCGCGCCCTGCGAAACGCATTGAGACCGCCAGCATACTGGGCTGCATCTCATTGGAAACCGCCCAGAACGAAATGCACGGCGGACAGGCGATTCCCGCGTTCGACTTCTACCTCGCTCCCTACGTGCGCAACAGCTTCATCGAGGAAGTAAAGAACCTGGAAGAGCTGAACGGTGAGGATTACTCACATCTCTACCGGAAAGAGCTCACCGATTACCTGCAACAGCCGCTGGACGGCCTCACCGGCGAGCAGCGCATCATCCAGCATGCCGTGAACAAAACCGTAGCCCGCGTGCATCAGTCCATGGAAGCGTTCATCCACAACATGAACACGATACACTCGCGCGGCGGCAACCAGGTGGTATTCAGCTCCATCAACTACGGTACGGATACTTCCGCCGAGGGACGCTGCATCATCCGCGAACTGCTGAAAAGCACGTATCAGGGCGTGGGCAACGGCGAAACGGCCATCTTCCCCATTCAGATATGGAAAAAGAAACGCGGCGTAAGCTATCTGCCCGAAGACCGCAACTATGACCTCTACCAACTTGCCTGCAAGGTCACTGCACGCCGTTTCTTCCCGAACTTCCTGAACCTGGACGCCACCTTCAACCAAAGTGACGACTGGAAAGCCGACGACCCGAAACGCTACGAGCACGAAGTAGCCACCATGGGATGCCGTACACGCGTATTCGAGAACCGTTTCGGTCCCAAGACATCCATCGGACGCGGCAACCTGTCTTTCTCCACAATCAACATTGTGCGCCTTGCCATAGAGTGCATGGGCATTACGGATAAGGAGCAGCGCATCGCCCGTTTCTTCGCCAAGCTGGATGCCATGCTCGACATCACTGCACGCCAACTGCATGAACGCATGGAGTTCCAGAAGACAGCGTTCGCCAAGCAGTTCCCTCTGCTGATGTCCGCTTTGTGGATAGGCTGCGACAAGCTCAAACCGAACGACGACATCTCGTCCGTAATCAATCAGGGTACGCTGGGCATCGGGTTCATCGGTCTGGCGGAATGTCTTGTGGCGCTTTTGGGCAAGCATCACGGAGAGTCGGAAGAGGCTCAGGAACTGGGACTCAGAATCGTGACTTACATGCGCGACCGTGCCAACCAGTTCTCCGACCAATACCAGCATAATTACAGCGTACTGGCCACGCCTGCCGAAGGGCTGTCGGGCAAGTTCACACGTGTAGACCGCAAGAAGTTCGGCTGCTTGCCGGGCATTACGGACCGTGATTATTACACCAACTCCAACCACGTGCCCGTGTACTACAAGTGCAGCGCCCGCCACAAAGCCGAAATCGAAGCCCCCTACCACGACCTGACCCGTGGCGGACACATTTTCTACGTAGAGATTGACGGCGACGCCACCCACAACCCCGAAGTCATTATGCGTGTGGTGGACATGATGGACCGGTACAACATCGGTTACGGCTCGGTAAATCACAACCGCAACCGCTGCCTGGACTGCGGATACGAAAACTCTACCGTCAACCTGGAAGCCTGTCCCAAGTGCGGCAGCACCCACATCGACAAGCTACAGCGCATCACCGGCTACCTGGTAGGTACTACCGACCGCTGGAATCAAGCCAAACTCGCCGAGCTGAACGACAGAGTAATACATGAAAATTAAAAGTTGAATAGTGCTTTCCATTCTTGATATAATAGAAGATACTACGGTGGACGGTCCGGGATTCCGTACCGCCATCTACGCAGCCGGATGTCCCAACGGATGTCCGGGCTGTCATAATCCGGAATCGTGGGACATCAACCGCGGACGCTGGATGAGCACCGATGAAATACTGCAAAAGGTGCTTGCCGACAGCTTTGCCGATGTGACATTCAGCGGTGGCGACCCTATGTACCAGCCCGAAGGCTTCACCGAACTGGCACATGCCATTAAGCGGCAGAGCCGGAAGAACATCTGGTGCTATACGGGGTATACATTTGAAACGTTACTGCACAATCCCCGCCAGGCAAAACTGTTGGAGTACATCGACGTGCTGGTGGACGGCAAATTCAAAGAAGAACTGCGCGACGAAGACCTCTACTTCCGTGGCAGCAGCAACCAACGGCTGATAGACGTACAAGCGTCGCTGAAAGCCAAAAAAGCGGTGGATTACGTTTACAACCCGAAGTTATAACTCCTTTCACTGTATTATATCTTTCTCTATATAGACATAAACCTATACCTCCGTTGGGTACAATGAATATCACCGTGGGATACCGACAATACCAACGGTTGGTATTCATCGTACCCTATGTTGGTAGCCGTTGTACCAAACATTGGTACTTCCCATACCAGCCTTTGGTACTTTCCGTACCCCATAGAGGTATCCGCCGTTCTCCCCCTATAAACCATAAAGGATTGCTTACGCTGGCAAAAAGGAAGCAAGCGTTTCTCCAACCGCCCTGCCTACTTTTCTTTATATATTTTCAGCCATATAAAATTCTTTCTCGTTTTTATTTCCTACATTTGCCACCGTCAAAAGAATCTATAACAAAATACCGAACCCGTGAAACGCAATCAATCCCCTGCACAGACGATACGCTTCCGCCGCTGGAGCCGGAAGTCGTATGCCGCATTCGCCAGCATAGGCAGATGCGTCACAATCGGTTGTCTGCGCAAGAACGTGGCCGACAGTTCGCTACGGAAGCAGGACACGGTTCGGACTATCCCCTATTCTATTCACACCATGACTATCGACGAACTGAAAGCCCGGGTGCTGGCAGGCATAGACATATCGCCCGACCAAGCCGCCTGGCTGGCGAATACCGCCGACCGTGAAGCGCTTTACGCCGCTGCACACGAGATTACCGTACAATGCTCGCAGCATGAGTTTGACATGTGCTCCATCATCAACGCCAAGTCGGGACGCTGCCCCGAAAACTGCAAATGGTGCGCACAATCTTCCCACTATCACACCCAAGCCGACGTTTACAACCTACTCTCCGCTGAAGAATGCCTCGAACAGGCACAATACAATGAACGGCAGGATGTCAACCGCTTCTCCCTCGTTACGAGCGGACGGAAACCCTCTCCCAAACAATTGGAACAACTCTGTAACACAGTGCGCTACATGCGCCGCCACTCATCCATACAATTATGCGCATCCTTAGGCCTGCTGGCCGAAGAAGAGCTGCGCGCCCTGCACAATGCCGGCGTCACCCGCTACCACTGCAACCTGGAAACAGCCCCCTCTTTCTTCCCCACCCTGTGCAGCACGCACACGCAGGAAGACAAGCTGCGCACCTTGCAGGCAGCCCGCAACGCAGGCATGGACATTTGCAGCGGCGGCATCATCGGTATGGGCGAGACGATGGAACAGCGCATTGAGTTTGCTTTCACCCTGAAAGAGCTGGGGGTACAATCCATTCCCATCAACCTGCTCAGCCCCATTCCGGGCACTCCGCTGGAGAACCGCCCGCCGCTGACGGAAGAAGAGGTATTGGTGACCGTCGCCCTGTTCCGCTTCATCAACCCCACCGCCTACCTGCGCTTTGCCGGCGGACGCTCGCAACTGAGCAAGGATGCGGTGAAGAAGTCCTTATATATAGGTATCAACTCGGCTATCGTGGGCGACCTGCTGACGACGCTCGGCTCCAAAGTTTCCGATGACAAGAAACTGATAAAAGAAGCCGGATACGAGTTCTGCGGTTCGCAATTCGACCGCGAGCACCTGTGGCATCCATACACCTCGACCACCCATCCGCTGCCTGTATATAAGGTGAAGCAGGCGGACGGGGCAACGATTACGCTGGAAAGCGGGCAGACCCTGATAGAGGGAATGTCCTCCTGGTGGTGCGCCGTGCACGGTTACAATCATCCGGTACTGAACCGGGCAGCCACAGAGCAGATCGGCAAGATGTCGCACGTCATGTTCGGCGGACTGACGCACGACCCTGCCATCGAGCTGGGCAAACTGCTGCTGCCGCTGGTTCCGCCGTCCATGCAGAAGATATTCTATGCCGACTCCGGCTCGGTGGCTGTGGAAGTGGCCCTGAAAATGGCCGTACAGTACTGGTATGCCAAAGGGCAAGGGGCTTCGTCGCAGAGTACCCCCGTCAAGAAGCAGAACTTCGTCACCATCCGCAGCGGCTATCACGGAGATACGTGGAATGCCATGTCGGTGTGCGATCCGGTGACGGGGATGCACTCGCTGTTCGGCTCGGCACTGCCCGTGCGGTACTTCGTTCCGCAACCCCGCTCGCGTTTCGACGGCGAATGGAATCCGGAAGATATCCGCCCGCTACAGGAAACCATCGAACAGCATGCCGACGAACTGGCCGCCCTGATACTGGAACCCGTGGTGCAGGGTGCAGGCGGCATGTGGTTCTATCATCCGCAGTATCTGCGCGAAGCGGCAAAGCTATGCCGCGAACACGGTCTGCTGCTTATCTTCGATGAAATAGCGACGGGCTTCGGACGCACCGGAAAGCTGTTTGCCTGGGAACATGCCGGAGTAGAACCGGACATCATGTGCATAGGTAAGGCGCTGACCGGCGGCTACATGACGCTTTCCGCCGTACTGGCCACCAACGAAGTGGCGGACACCATCTCCAACCACGCCCCGGGTGCATTCATGCACGGGCCCACGTTTATGGGTAACCCGCTGGCATGTGCCGTGGCATGTGCATCGGTACGCCTGCTCACGTCTCCCGAATACAACTGGCAGGAGAAGGTGGCGCGCATCGAAGCGCAGTTGAAGCAAGAGTTGGAACCCGCGCGCCAACTGCCGCAAGTGGCGGATGTGCGCGTACTCGGAGCCATCGGCGTGATAGAGACCAAACGTCCGGTGGATATGGCATGGATGCAACGGCGCTTCGTCGAGGAAGGTATCTGGGTGCGTCCGTTCGGCAAGCTGGTGTATCTGATGCCGCCCTTTATCATCAAACCGGAACAGCTCGGCACACTGACGAAGGGACTGATTAAGATTATAAAAGAGATAAGAGATTAAGGTTACAAAAGAAATAAGGGAACAATAAACTTCCTTATATTTCAAAAACAAACATAGCCAATGAGCACTATATCGCACATGCAGCAAGAGCTGCAACTTCTTGAAGAGCACAGCAACCTGCGCCGCCTGCCCCGGATGGCACACGACGGCAGGGATGTCATCGTGGACGGCAAACGCATGCTGAACCTCTCGTCCAACGACTACCTGGGGCTGGCATCCGACCGGGCCTTGCGCGAGGAATTCCTGCGCACGCTCACCCCCGGCACGTTCCTGCCCACCTCTTCTTCTTCCCGGTTGCTGACGGGCAACTTCACCGTTTACGAAGAGCTGGAAGCCGAACTGGCACGCCTTTTCGGCACGGAAGCCGCATTGGTGTTCAACAGCGGGTATCACGCCAACACGGGCATCCTGCCCGCCGTAAGCGATGCACAGACGCTGATACTTGCCGACAAGCTCGTCCATGCCAGCCTGATTGACGGCATCCGCCTGTCTGCCGCCAAATGCATCCGCTACCGCCACAACGATTTGGCACAACTGGAACGACTGCTCAAAGAGCACCACTCCGCCTTTCGCCAAATCATCATCGTCACCGAAAGCATCTTCAGCATGGACGGCGACCAAGCCGACCTGCCCGCTCTGGCGGAACTGAAACGCCGGTACGGCAATGTGCTGCTCTACGTGGACGAGGCCCACGCTTTCGGCGTGCGCGGCAGGCAGGGACTCGGTTGCGCCGAGGAGTCCGGCTGCACCGGAGACATCGACTTCCTTGTCGGCACGTTCGGCAAGGCGGCAGCATCCGCAGGCGCTTACATCGTATGCCGGAAGGTGATACGGGAATACCTCGTCAACCGCATGCGCACACTTATCTTCACCACCGGACTGCCCCCCTTAAACATCGCTTGGACACTGTTTGTCGTGCGCCGGCTGGCAGACATGCGGGAACGGCGCGAGCATCTGGCACACATCAGCCGGACGCTTCGCGAAGCCCTGCAGGCACAAGGATACGCCTGCCCCGGCGCCAGCCACATCGTCCCGATGATTATCGGGCAGAGTGCGGATACCGTGCTGAAAGCAGAGGCCTTGCAACGGCATGGCTTTTACGCCCTGCCCGTGCGTCCGCCTACAGTGCCGGAAGGAACGTCGCGCATCCGTTTTTCGCTGACAGCCGATATCAGACAAGAGGAAATAGAAGAACTGAAGAAAAGAACGGAGAACTTGAAATAACCCGAAAATACTTTAAGCAATGCCTGTAACAGACGGCATTGGAATATTAACCGAAATGCATCTTCATACAGAAGAGCATCTTCATCTAACAAAAAAGAACAATGAAACAAGTGTACATTATCAACGAGAACCATCCCCAGTTACTCCTTTTCTTTGCCGGTTGGGCAGCGGACGAAACTCCCTTCAAGCAGTACCGTCCCAAAGACATGGACTACATGATTTGCTACGACTACCGCACGCTGGACTTCGACTATTCCATCTTCGACCGTTACCGGCAAGTAAACGTGGTAGCCTGGTCCATGGGTGTGTGGATGGGCTCTCTCATACTGAGCCAAGTCCCCCGGGACAAGGTGTTCAGCCTGGCGTTCAACGGAACTACATACCCCATCGACAATCTGGAAGGTATCCCCGTGAACACCTTTCAGGCTACCCTCGACGGGCTTACCCCCGCAACGCTCCAGAAGTTCCTGCGCCGCATGTGCAAGGACAGCAACGCCTACAAGGCATTCATGGAAGTGACTCCCCGACGGGACTTCGACGAAATAAAGGAAGAACTGAGGCTCATTCTGGAGCGGTACTTCGATCTGTTCGGAGACGCAAATAACAAAAGTTACGATGAGGAAAAGGAAGATAAGTATGAGGCAAACATCGAAAAGTATAACTACGAATACAACTACGCCTTCATCGGCAAGAACGACCGGATTTTCCCGCCCGAAAACATGGAGATGAACTTTTGCGACCTGATAGACTGCCATCCGGTCCTGACGGACAACGCACACTATGACGAGTCCATGTTCCGCTTTCTGCTGCAAGATATGTGGGAGATGACTGCCAGTGAATTCAGATATCATGTCAAAACCATAAATATTGAATGAAACGAAACAGAAAATGATTTGCAGTACCATTCAATCCATCGACAAAGCCCTCGTTGCAAGACGCTTTGCCCATGCACGGAATACGTACGGCCGAGAAGCTCTTGTGCAGCAGCAGGTGGCGGAGAAAATGCTGCGCCTGCTCACGAAACATGCCTGCCCGTCTGCTGCGGCACACAACGGCGAGGGCAATACGCGAAGTTTGTCAGACAACGCCTCCCCTTTCCGCCATATCGTAGAGTTCGGATGTGGAACCGGGTGCTACTCCCGTTTGCTGCTGCACGCATTGCAACCGAAAACTCTGCTGCTCAACGACTTGTGTCCCGAAATGAGGGAGTGTATCTGCGATTTGTTGCCGGCCGGTGAACCTCTGCCTCATAAACCTCTACTTTACGATGATAAAGTAGAACTCTACGGCGCTAAAGTGCCACTTGAGAAAGCTAAAGTGCCACTTTACGGAAACCCGCTTATATCCCCTATCGTCAGCTTTTTGCCGTGTGATGCGGAAACTCTCGATTTCCCGCAAGGGACAGACCTGATAACGTCCTGCTCCACCCTGCAATGGTTTGCCGATACGGAACGGTTCTTCACCCGCTGCCACCGTTTCCTGTCGGACAGTGGCATTCTCGCATTCAGCACTTTCGGCAAGAGGAATATGCAGGAGATACATACCCTGACCGGACACGGACTGGAGTACTTCTCGCTCGAAGAACTGAAAGCCTTGCTGTCTTCCCGCTTCGAGGTTCTTTATGCCGAAGAAGAGATTGTCTCCCTGCCATTCGGCACTCCGCTCGAAGTGTTGCAACACCTCAGACAAACCGGCGTTACCGGGACGGAAAAGAGAGTCTGGACGCGCGGACGCCTGCAAAGTTTCTGCGAGGAATATATCCGGATGTACGGCAAGGACAACCGCAGCGTTTCGCTGACTTATCACCCGATTTATGTAATAGCGAGAAAAAGAGGAAGGACAAAGTAAGAAGCATAAGGGATGAAGTACAAAATATGAAGCATAAGATACGAAATGTAAAGTATAAGGTATGAAGTATGAGGTATAAGAGATTTTAAAATAAAGGATGAGGAATTCGGTAAACACATAGGTGATAAGAGGTATGAGCACCGATGTTTAATCAGTTAATTTACATAAAGATATAAAGAATTATGAACCCAAACATTTATTTCATCAGCGGCATTGATACGGATGCCGGAAAAAGCTATTGCACTGCCTGGTATGCCAAGCAGCTATCCCGGAACGGACAGCGTGTCATCACCCAGAAATTCATTCAAACCGGCAATACCGGACACTCCGAGGACATCGACCTGCACCGCCGCATCATGGGCACCGGCTATTTGCCTGAGGATAACGAGGGTCTTACAATGCCCGAAATCTTCTCCTATCCCTGCTCTCCCCATCTTGCGGCACGCATCGACAACCGTCCTATCGACTTCGACAAAATAGAGAACGCCACGCAGGAGCTTGCCCGCCGCTACGACACCGTACTCGTGGAAGGAGCCGGCGGACTGATGGTTCCCCTGACCGGAGAATATCTCACCATAGACTACATTGCCGATAAGAACTATCCCCTTATCTTCGTGACATCCGGCAAGCTGGGCAGTATCAATCACACCCTGCTAAGCCTTGAAGCCATCGGACACCGGGGAATCACACTCGACACCGTACTGTACAACCTTTATCCCACGGTAGAGGACAAGACCATACAGAACGATACGATGCAATACATACGGGAGTATCTTTCCAGGCATTTCCCCGGAACGAAGTTTGAGGTTGTGCCGGAAATAAATAATCTGTATCAAACCATGTAATCTGTGACGAATTTCGTACCTTTGCACGTTATAAAACGTCATAGGACACATGGAAGCATTTACATTCGATACAACCGAGCAGATATTACTCGCAGCGACGGGAACTCTTTTTATCATCCAAGCACTTTATTACCTTTGCCTGTACAACCGCATCCATCTGCGCAGCCGTGCCGTGAAGCGCGGCAATGTACACTTCTCGCAGGAGCTCCCGCCGGTGTCGGTCATCATCTGCGCACGTGAAGAATGCGAAAACCTGCGGCGTAACCTGAAAGCTGTGCTGGAGCAGGATTATCCGCAATTTGAGGTTATCGTCATCAATGACGGAAACACGGACGAAAGCGAAGATTACCTCACTTTGCTGGAAGAGAAATACCCGCACCTCTACCACAGCTTTGTCCCCGACTCTTCCCGCTACATCAGCCGGAAGAAGCTTGCCGCCACCCTCGGCGTGAAAGCCAGCAAATACGACTGGCTCGTCTTTACCGAAGCCAACTGCTGCCCGCAAAGCAACCAATGGCTGCGGCTGCTGGCACGCAACTTCACCTCGCGTACGCAAGTTGTCTTGGGATATAGCGGCTATGAACGCGGTAAAGGCTGGCTGCACAAGCGTGTGGCTTTCGACAATCTGTTCACTTCCATGCGCTACCTCGGCTTTGCGCTTGCCGGAAGCCCGTATATGGGCATCGGGCGTAACCTTGCCTACCGCAAGGAGTTGTTTTACGAACACAAAGGGTTCTCTGCACATCTCAACCTTCAGCGCGGCGATGACGACCTGTTCGTCAATCATGTAGCCACTGCCGAAAATACCCGCGTGGAAACCGATGCGGATGCCACCGTACGCATGCAACCCGTATTCCGCGCAAAAGACTGGCGGGAAGAGAAAATCGGTTACGCATCTACCGCCCGCCTCTATCACGGCATGCAACGCTGGCTTGCCGGACTGGAAACCACTACCCGCCTCGCGTTCCATGCCGCCTGGATGGCTACGCTCGCAACAGCCATACTGCATTTCCACTGGCTGGCGGCAGGCATTGCATTCCTCGTCTGGATACTCCGGTTTATCCTGCAAGCCATCATCGTCAACAAGACTGCCAAGGATTTGAACGACCGGCGCAGATACTACTGGTCGCTGCCCGTGTTCGATGTACTCCAGCCGCTGCAATCTCTCCGCTGGAAGCTCTACTGTCTGTTTAGAAAGAAAAGCGAATTCCTGAGAAAATAAATGAGAAATTACCCTACTCGTAGCGCATGGAATTTGCCGGATGAATCCGTGTAATGAGGTAGGACGGTCCTAACAGCATAGCGATTGAGGCCAGCAGCGTGCCGACATTCAGCAACAAGAAAAGCCAAAGATTGAAAGATACGGGAACGGTGTCCATATAATAGGTTTCCGGGTCGAGACGGAACAAGCCGAACCACTTCTGGATAAAATAGAAAGCCAGTCCTATTACATTGCCCCACAGCATTCCTTTTCCGATGAGGAATACCGCCAGCCAAAGAAACAGTTTGCGGATAGTGAGGTTGTTCGCTCCCAAAGATTTCAGAACGCCAATCATGGAGGTGCGCTCTATGATGATTATCAGCAGTCCCGAAACCATGGTAAACCCGGCAACGCCAATCATCAGGATAAGGATAACCCATATATTGACATCCAAGATGCCGAGCCATGCAAAAATCTGCGGGTTCAACTGCTCTACGTTGAGTACACAGTATTCTGCCCCGTAAGGGTCGGGATGCCGGCCCACTTCATCGGCTATCCGGTAGGTGGTTTCTTCCAGTTTATCGTAGTTGTACAACTCCAGCTCCACTCCGCTCACCTGGTCGGGATGCCACTTGTTCAGACGGTTCACCAGACACAGGTCTGTAAGCAGGAACAGGTTGTCGTATTCGGAAAAGTTGGTCTGGTAGATGCCGACGATTGTCAGGCGGCGGGCACGCACATCGTCCTGTATGTAGTAGGTGTCTATCTTGTCGCCGAGCTTCAGCTTTAGTTTGTCGGCTATCGCCTTTGAAATGACCACACGGTTGGTAGAAGCCGAGTCGCTGAACTGCGGAAACTCTCCCTCTATCAGGTGACGGCGGAAGAAAGAACTGCCATACTCCGGCCCTATACCTTTCAATACCATGCCCTGAAAGGCATCGGACGTCTTTATCATACCCGGCTTGGTGGAATAGCGTTGCACGTGTTTCACACCGGAATTATCCGCAAGAGCGGCAAGCATGCTGTCCGTCACAGCTATGGGGCGGGTTTCAAAAGAACGCGCCGCATCCGAATTGCTAATCTGGATATGCGAGCCGAAACCGATTATCTTATCGCGTACCTCGCTCTTGAAACCGATTATCACCGACACGGCAATAATCATCACCGCCAACCCGATAGCAACACCGATAGTTGCTATCAGCACGGCAGGACGGGAAACTTGCTTTCCGACATCGGAACTGCGGTAAATACGCAGCGCTATGAAACGGGATAAATTCATCAGTAGTATTATATATCTTCTATTCCGTACGTCCCGGATAGGCTTCGAGCGCTTTGGAAAGCACAAACAGCGCACGGATTAAATCTTCCTTCTTCAAGACGTAAGCAATGCGCACTTCGTTGCGGCCGGAACCCGGAGTGGTATAAAAGCCGGAAGCCGGAGCCATGAAAACGGTCTGCCCTTCGTACTGGAATTCGGAAAGACACCATGCGCAGAACTTGTCCGAATCGTCTACGGGCAGCTTGGCCACGGTATAGAACGCTCCCATCGGAATGGGCGAATATACGCCGGGGATACGGTTCAGACCGTCAATCAGGCATTTACGGCGTTCTACATACTCGTCGTAGGTATCGCGCAGATAGTCTTCGCCGGCATCCAAAGACGCTTCGGCAGCAATCTGACCTATCAACGGCGGACTCAAACGCGCCTGGCAGAACTTCATAACGGCATCGCGTATCTCTTTGTTCTTCGTTATCAGCGCACCTATACGGATACCGCATTCGGAATAACGCTTGGAAACGGAATCAATCAGGACTACATTGTTCTCGATGCCTTCCAAATGGCAGGCGGAGATGTATGGAGAACCCGTATAGATGAACTCGCGATACACCTCGTCGGAGAAGAGGAAGAGGTCGTACTTCTTCACAAGGTCGCGTATCTGATTCATTTCACGGCGGGTATAAAGGTAGCCGGTAGGGTTGTTGGGGTTACAAATCAGGATGGCACGCGTACGTTCGTTTATCAGCTCCTCGAACTTCTCCACCTTAGGCAGCGAGAATCCCTCTTCGATGGTCGTTGCAATCGTACGTATCCTGGCTCCGGCAGAGATAGCAAACGCCATGTAATTGGCATAAGCCGGTTCGGGCACGATAATCTCGTCACCCGGATTGAGGCATGCCATGAAAGAGAACAGCACCGCTTCCGAACCGCCGGATGTAATGATTATGTCATCCGCAGTGAGCTTAATGTTGTACTTATCGTAATACCCCACCAACTTCTCGCGATAGCTGCGATAACCGGCACTGGGACTGTACTCCAATACCTTACGGTCAATATTACGGATGGCGTCAATCGCGACTTGCGGCGTAGGCAGGTCGGGCTGTCCGATATTGAGGTGGAATACATGGATGCCCCGTTGCTTGGCTGCATCTGCCAAGGGAGCCAGCTTTCTGATAGGAGATGCGGGCATCTCCATCCCGCGAATAGAAATTGTTGGCATGAGTTTTTATATCATTTTATCATTTAAGTTGCAAATGTAGTGATTTATTTGATACCAAAGGGAAGCAAAGACATAAAAACTTTAAAAACCTTATCTATATTAAAAACACTATGCTATTTAAAAAGAATCTTGTACCTTTGAAATAGTAAACAAATGAGCAACCACAACCGTTTTATCTTAAACCAACTTTTAAAATAGTAAGTAACGCTATGGTCATCAACCTAATAACTTTTGCTTCACTGCTACATAAGCAAGCATCAGTCCGCAGTTCCCATGAAATAATCCTGAACGAACTGGAAAAATATTTCACCGTCAATTTCATAGATTACCAAGATATCAACAAGCTGTCTCCCGACGATTTCAGCATCCTGTTCATCGCCACCGGCGGAGTGGAACGGCTGGTTATCCAGCATTTCGAGGCTCTTCCCCGCCCTGCCATCATCCTGGCAGACGGTATGCAGAACTCGCTTGCCGCCGCCCTCGAAATATCTTCCTGGCTGCGCAGCCGGGGAATGAAAAGCGAAATCCTGCATGGCGAACTGTCCGAAATTATCAAACGCATTTTTGTACTGCACAGCAATTTCATGGCACAACGCGGTCTCTACGGAATGCGTATCGGCGTGATAGGCACTCCGTCGAGCTGGCTCATTGCCAGCAACGTGGATTATCTGCTTGCCAAACGACGCTGGGGAGTGGAATACACAGACATCGCACTGGAACGCGTGTACGAATATTACAACCAAATCACGGATGATGAAGTAGGCGAAGCATGTGCCGGCCTTGCCGGAAAAGCGCTTGCCTGCCGGGAAGCATCGCCCGAAGATATGATAAAGGCAATGCGCCTGTATCGCGCCATCCGGAAGATTGTGGACGAAGACCGTTTAAGCGCACTCACCCTGAGTTGTTTCCGCCTGATAGAACAGACGGGCACTACCGGCTGCCTGGCGCTTTCCCTGCTGAATGACGAGGGCATCATTGCCGGATGCGAAGGCGATTTGCAGTCCGTCTTCACCATGCTCGCTGCCAAAGTGCTTACAGGCAAATCTGCTTTCATGGCCAATCCTTCCATGATTAATGCACGCACCAACGAAATCATACTGGCGCATTGCACCATCGGCATCGCACAGACAGAGCAGTTCATCATCCGCAACCACTTTGAAACGGAAAGCGGCATCGGCATACAGGGAATATTGCCTACCGGAGACGTGACAATCGTGAAATGCGGCGGAGAATGTTTGGACGAATATTACCTCGGTACGGGTACACTGACCGAAAACACCAACTACATCAATATGTGCCGCACGCAGGTACGTATCAAGATGAACGCCCCGGCGGAATATTTCCTGAGAAACCCGTTGGGCAACCATCACATCATGCTGCATGGCAACTACGAACTGATGCTCGACGAGTTCCTGCAATCCAACGGATGCAAAAGGATAGAATAAACTCTAAAACCGACCGGCAATCATATTACATCATCACTCATGCGGACTTCAAAGCGGGTTCCTCTGCCCGGCTTTGAAGTCACCGTAATGGTTCCGTGTATACGTTCCACAATTGTCTGGCAGATACTCAACCCTAAACCGGCCCCTTGCGTAAAGCTGTCCGCCTTATAGAAACGCTCGAAGATATGCTTCTGGTCTTCATCGGATATACCCGCTCCGGTATCTTCCACAAAGACGGTTGTATATCCGGATTCATCCACTCTATATCCTAAAGTGATGCTCCCTTGCACGGTAAACTTCTTGGCATTGTTAATCAGATTATTCAAAACCTGCTTCAAGCGTACGGCATCGGTAGTGATATACTTGTCGGCCCCTTCCGGAAAATCGGTGCATAATTCCACTCCCTGCGGCATGCTCAGCCTCTGGGAGTCGTAAACTTCCTGCATGATAAACGTAAGATTGTAAGAAGAGAACTGAAAATCCATTGTACCCGATTCAATGCGCGAGAGGTCCAGAATATCATTAATCAGAGCCAGCAACAACGTGCAGTTTATATTGATAGTCTCGACAAACTGCTGTACTTCTTCCGAAGAAAAGGCTTGCAGGTCTTTCAACAAATCGGAGAAACCGACTATCGCATTCAACGGAGTACGTATCTCATGGCTCATGTTGGCAAGGAACGCCGATTTCAGTCTGTCAGCCTGCAAGGCACGGTCACGGGCCGCGATAAGTTCCTCTTCGGTGTCTTTATAACGCTGGATACTCTGGCATACACCCAATACCCTATAAGGTATATCTACCGTGAGCCCCTCATAAGCGGTACTCCGGAACTCCCACCACTCATATCCGCCATCTGCGTTTTGCAGCCGGAAACTCATGCGCGAGTTCGGCTCATGCCCCAGCATGATATTGTCGAAATGCCTGCATGTGCGGGAAAGGTCTTCCGGATGGACAATCCGATCCAGTTCTTCTCTCGAGATATAGTCCGTATTGTCGTAGCAATTGAAACGTTGCAGCAGTCCGTCGGGAAAATGGAAGCATTTCAACCGTGTGTTGTACTGCCACGGATAAATGGAACTTTCCTCAATAGCCATATTGAAAAAACGCTTCTGCATCTCTTCTTCGGATATATTACGGCAGACAATTGCCATACCCGTCAGTTTGTCTTTCGCAAAGATAGGAACCACCTCGCCCGAAACAGGGAAATAAGTACCTTTGGTATTCTCCTGCATGAATGCCTTTTCCGGTATAATGACAGGCTTCCTATCCTGTATCACCTGTTTCAACAGAGCCTGCAGGATATTCTCGCCATTCATGTAAATATGGAGAATGGAACCGGCAACCTGTCCTTCGTACGGACGTGTCGTATACATTTCTGCAGGCAATCCCAGCATCTCCACTAAAGCCCGGTTCACAAAATGGATTCTCAAATCCATATCATACGTAACCAGTCCGTCGCGAATAGAACAGAATATCTTATCGAATTCATCCCGCTGTTCCACCAGGCGGTGTTGTATCAGCAGACGGGTCTGCGCATGTATCCGCTTGCGCGATTCACGCCGGTTGCTCCGATAGAGCCAGACTACAAGAAATGCCAACGCACCCACTATCACCGAATAGAACAGAATAAACCAGGCCTGATAGCGATCCATCAGAGGAATGTTCAAAACGATTCCCCGTTTTTCAACACTATCCACATCTACATGAAAGAAGTCCAACTGTTTGTAGTCGAACAATAACTTGCCGCCCAGGTCTCCTATTCCGAATGAAGCAGGCGACCGGCCCTTCAGAATACTTGCCGCCTGTATGCCCGCAGCATAAGTATCTGCCGCCGGTTCTACATCATAAACACATAAAACACCGCTTGTCATTGCCAGGTTTTGATTGGCAAATACAGGAGCTTTCAATTTCAGGGAAAGAAAAGGAATCCACTTAGGGGCGATAACAATGTACTTATGGGCATGATAATCGTAACAAATAGACGTTATGAGAGAGTTGAGGGACTTTCTCTGCACATTCAGTTCCTTAAAACTGTATTCGGGATGTTTCTTATGAAAAGACTCCCAGGCTTCTTCTACCGCTTCCACTCCCTTAGCACTCAAAAAACTGCTGTCCGACAGGCAGACAATCTCCTTACGTGCAGGAAACAAACGTATGGCTTCCTCAAGCAACACATTAAAATCCGTTACTGAAGTGAAGCCCGAGACATTCGGCATACGGTCGAACAACTTCCTGTCAGGATATTTAATGCCCGAAACAACTACCGGTATCTGATACGGCAAAGAATCGCCGCAGTGAGTCAAGGTAAAGAAAGCCTCATCGCTGGACGTCACAATCAAATCCGTTTTCCGCTGTCTGGCACGTTCGCATATGCGGCGCATGATGACACACTCCGAAGCAAACGTCCAAAAATCGGCATTCAGATACTCTATAACCACGTTTGCTTTTATACCGCCCTCTTCCAAGCCGTCCTGCAAACCGGCAATAAGGTTATTATGCCAGGAAGAGCTGTTTGTGTATGATTGTATGAAAAGTACATTATAATTGGTTTCCGCAGCCGAAAGCGTCCCCGATATCATGCATAAGAAAGCTAATGAACATGTTAAGAAAAAGTGTTTTCCCATTCCGTTTGTTTTGATTTGTCTGCGTAAACTTCTTTATAACTACGCAAATATACAAGCTTATATCGAGAATATACATCTTTTCTTAAAAAACTTTATTCATCATGCAATGCTTCTGCCGGGTGTACTTTCATCGCTCCATAAGCAGGATACCAGATTCCAGCAACAATCATCAGCGCCATAAGCAGCCATGTCAAGGCAAGAGCCGGCAGGAAGCGTCCGGCATCGAAAGACATCTTGCCCACATCCACCAGTTCGGCATAACCGATATTGAAAGCGATGACAGCCGCCGGTACGGCCGCCAGCGTAAGCAGCAACACCCCTTCGTACATGAGACAGGAGAAAATCCCCCGGCGCGAACTGCCCAGCGCCATCCGCAGCGCAACCTCTTTACGGCGTTGCTGCGTACGGAACCAGAATGTACCGATAACGCCCAAGAAGATATTCAACAGCAGGAAACCGAGCACGCAAAGCTGCGTCTTCCATTCGTTCATGTCTTCCAGCTCGCAGATTTCGCGCAAATGGCTGAAAGGTGTAATGTCCAGCAGATACAGATTACCTACCTGATAAAGGCGGTCGGCATCATTCATCAGCTTTTCGGCAAAGTTCTTATCGGCATCTTCGGAAACGCGAAGGCTGACTGTGACATAACGGGGATCGCCGAAATTCCGTAACCTCTTCGCATTGAGCGGAAGGGCTGCAAAAGCCCCGCCCCACTGCGACGGAGTATGGAAATGCGACCAGCGCACGGGCGTGCCCACCGCACCGATGCGACGGCGGACGTCCTTGCCGTAGTTCAACAGCAAGACTTCCCGCCCCGGCAAGGACGCACTGCCTCCCAATTCCGGATGTCCTTCGGTGAGATTGGAAGATACCACCGGCTCGTCATTGCGGAATGCAGCCTCTACCTTAGCAAACTCTGCTTCCTCCGTAAAAGCATAACGGAACACGCGGAAAAAGTCCGCCTCCACCCAAAGAAGACGTACATTGACAGCCACAGAGTCAATACCCAAATCAATACTGTTACTGCCCTCATTGTACGGAAAGCAGTTTTGCGAAAGGGCAACGGCCTCTACGCCGGGGCAGTGGCGCAGCCGGTCCGTAAGCCGGAGCAAGTCGTCCATATCATCATCGGCGGTTAGCTCCGGATTATAAAGAGGCGAGTCCTCTCCCAACTTGCTTACGGTGATGTTGTAGCAGTGCTCCGTATCGAATCCCATCGGAGCGTGATAGACCCGTGCGGTGACAAGCGTCCAGTCCACAATATACCACAGCACGACAAAGACCAGCAGCAGCTCCACAAAGAGAAAAAGATTGCTGTTCCACTCGTTCTTTATTTGTTTCAATATTGTTTTCATAAGCATCGTTTACCTTTGATTGATCGCATCCGTTATATTCATTCTCGAAGCCCTCCATGCCGGTATGCCTGCCGAAAGGATGTTCATCAGCAAACAGAAACCGAAAGCTGCAAGGAATGCCCAGGGCGAAAGCAGCATGCCCGGTGTCAGGGCGGTTTCCCCGCTGAGATAGGCATTGGTGCTGTTGTTGAAAAGGAAACCGTTCAGCAGGAAGGTGGCGGCGTAACTCAGCGCAAGTCCCAACACGCCGGCAAACAATGTCAGCAACAGGTTCTCAAAGAATATCTGGCGTATCAGTTCGCCACCCGTAGCCCCGAAAGCCTTGCGCACACCTATCTCCGCCATACGTCTGCGCATACGGGAGAGCGTCATGCTGCTCAGGTTGATGGCAGGCACAAGCAACAGGATGGCGATAACGAGCATATAGCGCAGGATAATGGCTTTGGTATCGGGCGTTTCGCTCCACTTGCGGTAAAGGTTGGCAAACTGTTCATCGGGTTGCCCGCGATAGAACACTTCCGAGTCGCGCAGACTGTCGTTATACTTACGGCGGAGTTGCTCCGCCTCCTCACGGATAGCCGGGAAATCGGCTGCGGAGCGCGCAAGGATAACCGCCCTCATCTGCCCCAGGGTCTCCTCCCACCACGTCAGCCGGGCAATGTCTGTGGACGTATAGGGAACCCACACCTGCGCATAGGCGGAAGTGGCCAGTACGGACACATCCGTCACCACACCGGATATACGGTATTCCACATAGTTCAACTGTACCGTCTTTCCCGCAACGTCCGTTGTGCCGAACAGGCGGCGCGCCACCGCAGCGCTCAACACGGCGCATAGCACTCCGGCATCGCTGTCGGCCTTGGTAAACGCCTTGCCGCTGAGAAAGCGAAACCGGAAGATATGCCAAAAGGCGTCGTCCGTCTGCACCATGTCGGCCGTGACCTTGTTGCCTGCCGGCAGGGACACACGTACCTTTTCGGGCAAGGAAACCAACGTTACCGCCTCCGCTGTAGTGAGATTCTTAAAGCACTCGCGCCCCGTACGCACCGACATGCGGGCGTTGGATGAATCGCCGTCGCTCCCGCCCTTGTTCTTGACGGACATGGCAGACACATACAGCGAACGGCTGCGGTTCACCTCAGGCTCGCAGTCCACGAGCCGCACCTGAAAAGTGATGACAAGTACCATAATCATGCAGATGGCCAATGCCGTACCCAGTACGGAAACCCATGTTATGATGGGATTCTCGCGCAAGTGATATAGCGCTTGCTGAAAGTAAAGACGTATCATATTCCGTTATCTGTTTAACTTCCTAAAATCATTCATCATGCAGCGCCTCTGCCGGTTGTACCTTCATCGCCCTGCGTGCCGGAATGCCTATACCAATCGCAATCATCAATCCTATCAGCAGGAAGCTGATGGCAGCGCAAAGCAACAAACGCTCCCACTCCAAAGTCGTACCGTTGCGCCAGGAGTTCAGTTCCATGCTTGCCAGATTATAGTCTATGAGCAAAGCAACAGGCGTGACAAGCAACAGCAAAAGCAGCCCCTCGCTTATCAGACGGGTGAAAATACTCATGTCCGATGCTCCATGTACCTTATGCAGGGCAATCTCCGAACGGCGTTGCTGGGTACGGAACCAGAAAGTGCCGAGCAGTCCCAGAAATATATTCAGCAACAGAAATCCCATACCCATTACGTAATTGCGCAGGTCATTGCTCCATGTCTGCTGGAAATTACGGCGGATGTCCTTAAAGGAACGTATTTCGGAGATAAAGATATTGCCGATGCGGAACTGTTTCTCACTGTCCGTTTTCAGGCGTTGGATGAAATTATGGTCCTGATTTTCGCGGACACGGACACAGAGTTCCAATCCCGTATCATACCAATCGAGTTTATAAAGAAAGGTATACGAATCGCGGGCCTGCTCGAAATCATTGTAACGTACATCCTTCAAGGCCGCTCCCAACCGGTAGGTTTGTATCGTATCGCCGAAAAGCCGGAAGCTCTTGCCTACGAATTCCGTCAGCGGACGGCCGTACTTCCGGTAAAGGTTGTCGGAAGCAAGGAACTCTCCCCTTTCCAACATCCCGGCAAGCTGTTCGGGCGTCTCGCCACGTGTGCCCTGATAACGGAACACACGCACAAAATCGGGAGTCACCAAACGGCGTATCGTCCAATTACCGGAGACCAGCGTATCGTACTGCACCAGATCTGTGGAGTTACTGCCATTATATGGATATGAGTTTTGCGAAAGACTCACCGCCTCTATCTCCGGACGACGGCACAGACGGTCCACAAGTTCAAGAATATCGGCATCTTCCTGCTCATCGGTCTGGTTCGGGATATAATCGGGACTCTTATCGGTAAGCTTTCCCATTTCGATAAGGTAGCAATGGCTGATGTCGAAGCCCCGCGGCTCCAGATAAGTTGCCATACGCGTATAAAGATAGTCCACCACAAACCACATCACAACACTTACAACCAGCAATTCCAACGCCAGCCACAGGTTATTGCGCCATTCATTCTTTATCTGTACCAAAAGTTTCTTAGTCATTTCTTTCCGTAATTAATAGTTAGCGACAAGCGTTTAATGCAACCGTCCTCCCAATGCGTTCACTATCCCGATGCGGGAAGCCTTCCATGCCGGGAAACCGCTGCTCATCAGATTCAGCACAAAGCAGAACAGCAACGCCCACCCAAAGGTGGAAGCATGAAGCAGAATGGAAGCATCCACTTCCGGCGGGTTCAAAGTCTGACTGAATTCCTGCGCAAAAAGCAACGTGTTGCCCACGTATGCAAAGGCCACGCTCAACAGCAAACCGACAACACCCGCCAATAAAGTCATTACCAGATTCTCCGCCACAATCTGCCCAATCAGCTCCATCCGTGTACTGCCGAAAGCACGGCGCACTCCGATTTCCGATACCCGCTGACGCAAGCGGCTCTGTGTCATGCTCGAAAGATTGATGGCAGGCACTATCAGCAGAATGACGAAGATGATAATCCGCTGACGGCGCGCCGCATTCACATCCGGTTCGATATTGGCGCCGAAAGCAATGGCATTCTTTTCCTGGTCGTAAGGGCGGTTACGGTAAATCAGCTTCCAGCCGTTCTCTCCGATAAGCGTATTATACTCTGATTTACGGCGTTCCGCTTCCTGGCGTATAGCGGGGAAATCATCCCGGCTGCGCGCCAGCATCGTACAACTCATCATTCCCATGTGCCGGTCGTTCCAAGCCTCCTTATCCATTCCCGTAGAAGTATACGGGACCCATACCTGTCCGTAAGCGCAGTCGGCCAGCGTAGACACATCTTTCACGACACCGGCAACGCGGTAAGGCGCATGATTGAGAAGAAACTCGCGCCCCACGGCATCCGTCGTGCCGAAAAGGCTGCGCACCACACTCTCCGTAAGTACAGCCACCGGTTGACCTGCATCGAATGTTGCTTTATCATAAGGCTTTCCACCAATAAAGGAGAAGTCAAATACGCGCCAAAAGATGTCGTCCGTTTGTCGCAAGTCCACACTGATCGCCGGACTGCCCGGCAGAGATACAGGAGTGGATATAGGAAAAACAGTATAAATAGTAACGGCTTCCGGTGTCTTCAACAACTGGAAACATTCGCGGGCAGTCTGTGCGCTCATCGGTCCGTTACTTGTGCCGTCTCCCCAATTTGAGTTGGAGATACTCATCCACTTGACGTGCAGGAAGCGGTCACGGTTACTTTCGGGTGCAAAAGGGACAACCTTTACCTGCTGCATCATCACCACCAGCATAATGAGGAAGATGGCAAGCGCAGTACCGGCTATACTGACCGCACTAATCAGCGGTTGCTGGCGAAGTTGCGCCCATGCTTGTATGAAATATTGCTTTATCATCTCAACGGCCTATTTTTAAATTATCTGTATTTACGCCTCCTATGCCTCCTTTGGAAATATCAGCGCGTCCGGCGCTTCCGCTCAAAGTGACACTGCCCACACCACCCATTTTGGCGGACAAATAGTCGCAGGTTACATGAATATCGGCGCTGACTACTCCGCGCAAGGCAACTTTCAGCTCGTTGCACGTCAAGTCAGAGACATTCACTTCACCCACACCTTTTATCTCGAATGACACGGCATCGAGCTTCAAGGGCTTCTCACATTTGAATTCGCCTACACCGGTAAACTCCACCTCCTTCAAGTCGGGAGCCGAAATCCAGATAGTCACGCCATCCTTCTGATTGCTCCTGCGCTTGTTTTTCCCGTCCTTGAAACCTATCAGCAGACGGCCGTCCTTCACTGTGGTCTGCGTATTCTTCACGTACCTCTCCCTGCCTTCAATCCTGAAAGAATAAGTATCACTCTGTGTAAAATGAATTGTCCCCACAGAGGTTATCTCAACAGACGAGAAAGCATCCACCTTACGTACCTCACTTACTTTTGCATCTTGTGCACAAACACTCAGCATACCTGCAAAGGCCAATACCAATGCAATGATAACACCCGCTATATCAGTTCTCATATTTCTTCTTTTTTTATTTTGTTTCACATTCTATTCTTCGTGCAACGCCTCTGCCGGCTGTATCTTGATAGCCTGCCGTGCCGGGAACCATATTCCAATCACCACCATCAGCGCTATCAGCAGCCATGCACCCAACGAGCCCAGCAGAAAACGCAGGAAGCTCCATTTCACCGGCCAGGTGGTAATCAGTTCCGTATGTCCCATTGTAAATTCGGCAATGCCCACGTTATAACAGACAATCATGGCGGGCAGCGTAACAAGAGTCAGCAACAGCAATCCCTCCCCCATGAGCAGGCAGAATATCTGCTTCTTCGTGCTGCCCATGGCAAGCCGCAAAGCTATTTCATTGCGGCGCCTACGGGTGCGGAACCAGAAAGTGCCTATCAGCCCCAGGAACACATTCACCAACAGGAATACCACCACAACCGTTTGCGTATTCACCTTGTCCACATCGCCTTTCATCACTTCAAACTGATATTGCTGCTCCGTATAAGGCACAACGTCGGCTATGAACATATTGTCGGTGTCCAGGTGCGGGGCTATCTCTTTCAGAAACTTGCTCCGGTAATCGGGAGAGTCCATGTTTTCCTTCACGCGGAAAACAATCTGCGCTCCATCATCCCGCAATTCGGTCCGTATCACATTCTCGTCAATTCTCCGGAAAGCCCACTCTGCATCTGCCCCATAACGATAGGAACGGAAACTGCCGATCATACCGCACTGTATTACCACGTTCGCGGAATCTCCGTACCAGCTCAAGGGAGTATCCAAAGAGAAGCCGGGTACTCTTTCCTTATAATAGTCGGCCGCACCCTCGCTCAGCATCACATAATTGCCGGATGTGACATCACCCCTCACAGGCATTGCCGCAAACGGACGTTTGGCATCTTCCTTCATGCGGAATACCCGCGTATATCCCCCGGTAGCGTTTATTATGCGCAGTTCGCATCCGATGGTATCCTGCACAGCCAGCGAGTTATAGGAATTATTGCCGCTCATCGGCAGGCTCCAATACGACAGGGCGGCCACTTCAACCGCAGGCTCCCTTTCGAGCTTCTGCAGGATGCCCAGGTATTTGTCCGCATTCGTCATGCTGCTGTCCCGGCTTTCACCGCCCTTAATCATTGAAAGCTGGTACACATGGTCTATGTTATACCCCAACGGGCGATAGAACGTATACTTCAGGCATCCCAGCGAATCGCAGAGAAACCACATCACGATAAATACCAGGAACAGTTCTGCAAACACCCATCCGTTACTGCGGAGACGCGCCCGAATCATACGTAAGTTATGTACTATGAATTTCATAATCAATTTCGCTTTATTTATCGTTCAAAGAATCCACAATCGTGTGCCGTGCGGCAAGCCATGTAGGCAGGCCTGCGCTCAGCAGGTTAATGACCAGGCAGAAAAGGAATGCCAGACAGAATACCGTAGGGCTGAACAGTACCGACATGCTCAGGTCGAACTCGCCGGAAGTACCGGTGTTCTGATTATTGGTGAACAGCCACGTACGCATGCCGTACACGGCCAGATAACTGAACACCAGTCCCACCGCTCCGCCAATCAGGGTCAGTACGAGGTTTTCATTCAATATCTGCCTTATCAGTACGCCGCGCGTCGCTCCGAATGCCTTACGCACGCCCAGTTCGCTGATGCGCTGCTGCATACGGCTGTTGCTCAGGCCGCACAGATTGAGCGACGGCACTAAAAGAACAATGAGCAATGCCAAAGCGTACTGTATGTACAACATCCGCAAATCCGGCCCCACGTTGGCCCACACATGGTTGACATGCGTCACGATTTCATCGGGCTGTTCCATGATGTCCATCAGCACTTCGGTCTGTACGGCATTGATGTCCTTCACCCGCTTCGCTATTCCCTGCCTGATGGCCGGAATATCTTCGGAAGAGCGTGCCAGCGCCACCACCGTATGCGATTGGGCATAACTCCAGATGGAAGTGGCATCCCGCAACTTGGCGGGATACATGCGCCACACTTGCGCATAAGCATCCTTCGCAATGACCGAAACATCCTTTACCACCCCGCAGATACGCGCTTCGTTACGGTTCAGCAGCACCGTCTTGCCCACCGCATCCGTAGTGCCGAACAGTTTCCGCGCCACAGAAGCAGCCACGACAATGGCGGACACATCGCCGCCCCGGTCGGAATCGTCGAATCCCCGTCCTGCGACAAACTGCATCCGGAACACTTTCCAGAATCCCGGGTCGGTTTCCATAGCATCCACTTTCACCGCATTAGTGCCGTCGGGCATGGAAACCAGGGCGACCGTTGCCGGAACAAATGCCGTACAGGCCTCTACTTCGGGCAACGGCTGCACACAGTTCTTCATGAAAGCCGGCGAACAGGCTGTATAATTATTCCAGTTCTTGTTTTCCTTACCCTGCAAATGCATCTTGCTTATGTAGAGAGAGCGGTTACGGTTCACTTCCGGCTCGATGTCGGCATATTTCATCTGCCAGGTAATCACAATCGCCATAATCATGGTAATGGCAAATGCCGTACCCAATATGAATATGGTACTCAGCAACGGGTTCTGCCGTAAAAGTATAAAAGCTTGGCGAATGGTCTGCATTTTTGAGTTATGAGTTATAAGTTATGGATTATGGGGGTTATTCTACTTGACGGCCGTCGAAGAAGCGGATTGTCCTTGAGGTCTGTTTGGCTTGCTCTTCATTGTGGGTTACCATTACGATGGTGCGCCCGTCTTCCTTGTTCAGTCGATGCAGCAGCTCCATCACTTCCGCTCCCATTTTGGAGTCCAGGTTACCGGTAGGCTCATCGGCGAGGATTATCTCCGGATTGCCGATAATGGCGCGTGCGATGGCAACACGCTGGCACTGACCGCCGGAGAGCTGTGTAGGCATGTGGCGCATACGGTGGCTCAGGCCTACTTTCTGCAACACTTCCTCTGCCAGGCGGCGACGTTCTTTGGACGATACCTTTCTGTACAGCAAAGGCAGCTCCACGTTGTCCAGCACATTCAGCGAGTTAATCAAATGGAAAGACTGGAACACAAAACCCAGCTTCCGGTTGCGGAAAGCAGCCAGTTCCTTGTCCTTCATGCCGTCCACCTTGGTACCGGCTATTTCAATCGTGCCGCCGGTAGGCGCATCCAGCAAACCCATAATATTCAGCAAAGTAGATTTACCGCAACCGGAAGGTCCCATGATACTGAGGAATTCCCCCTTGTTCACTTCGAGGTTCACATTCTCCAACGCTACGGTTTCAATCTCGTTGGTACGATAAATCTTGTTGATGCCAGTTAACTTAATCATAATGGTAGGTATTTAATTGTTATTTCAGTTTCAGCTTATTCTTGTTCTTATATTGGCTCATGTCGCTCACCACCACCTCATCGCCCGGTTGCAAGCCGCCAATAACTTCCACAAACTCAAAGTTGGAATCGCCCAACTGCACTTTGCGTTTCACAATCTCCTTGTCGGAATTGCGTACAAACAGTTCGTACTCCCCGCGACCCACGTAGTAAGAGGCGTTGGCTATGCGCATCACATCCTCTTTCACGGCGTTCATCACATACACGTCCGTCTTCAGGCCGGAGCGCAGACGGCGGTTGTTGTCCTCATTCAACTGTACGGTGAAGGAAATAACACCATTCTTAGACAAAGGAGTGACGCTGCTCACCGTACCTTCCAGCTTCTCGCTGCCTATCTTGACTATCGCCTTGCCGCCGGCGGCAACACGGTCGCCGTACGTGTCGGCTATCTCACCCTCTACCTTGAAGTGGCTCAAATCGGAGATGACGGCAATCTGCGAACCTTCCGCCACCTGCGCACCGATCTGGTTGTTTATGTAAGTGAGGATTGCCTTGCGGGGCGAGCGGACCTGCGCATCGTCCAGCGTGCGTTTCGTTTCGGCAAGCGTTTTTCTGAAGATGCTGAAGTCCAGCTCCTGTACTTGATATTCGGCATCCAGCACTTCCTTCTCGTTGGCGTACTGCTGCTTCAACTGTTCGTATTCCAACTCCGCCACGTTATAACTCAACTCTGCCTGACGCACTTTGTCGGTAGTGCCCGAACCGAGGCTGTCGAGGTATTGCTCGTTGCGCAACTCCACCTTTTTGCGGTTCAGTTGCATGGCGGAGACTTTTATCTTCATCTCCAGGTCGTTCAGCTTGGTCATATTCTCAAGCTTGAGCTGCTTCAGCTTGTAGCTGCGCATCTGCTCCTCGTCGAGTTTCTGCTTGTAGTCGGTTTCGGCGCTCTGTAAGTCCAGCTTCAGGATGGGCGTGCCTATATCCACGCTGTCGCCACCTTTCTTATATACTTCCAGAATACGGGTGTTGATGGGCGAGTTGATAATCTCCTCAAAGGCAGGAACCACCTTGCCGGAAGCGCTTACGCTGACTTCAATCGTGCCTGTACTTACCTGGGAGAATACGATGTCCTTCTCCTTCACCCCCGTGCGCATCAATGAGATGAGCACACTGATAACGACGATACCCGCAGCGCCCATGCCGCCATAACGAATGATTTTCTTGTTACGCTCTTTGTTACGAACTTCTTTCGGAATCTCTCTATCCATATTTTCTGTCTTTATTTACCGTTTTACGTTGCTGCCGTCCTGTTGCGTAAACGGACAGCCTGCGATTCTTCGCCCTTATACTTGCCAAATCCGTGCCAAAAACATAAATCATTGAAAACAAGCGTTAAGGCAAAAAGAAGAGTGTCCGTTTTCGGACACTCTGTACATTTTCGGATAGCTGCACTGTACGAAAAGAAGAAACAGACGGAAGAGAAAGCACAATGGTACGGCGGAAGAAATATAAACGACAGGAGATAACGGGGAAAACTCCTCACCTCAGCGTCCGTTTCCCCCTTTGGTATTTGTCATGCCACGCGTTGGTACTTGTCATACCACTCTTTGGTACGGCATGTACCACACTGTGGTACTACGAATACCGCACTGTGGTACGAGAGATACCAACGGTTGGTACTCCGCGTACCAAGCCGAGGTATTTCCCGGTACATCCTTTCTTATGAGCATCAAGCACTTACGATAATATTCCCTGAACGTTATCTCAGGCGCAGTCTGTCCCCTACTTCGGGCACATATTCCGCATCCTTGCGGTTCATCTTATACAGATTCTTCAGGCGGATGCCGTACTTCTGCGAAATGGAGTGCATGGAATCGCCGTCTTTTACAATATAAACGGTATGAGGCTTGGCGGCTTTCTTGCGCTTGTCTTTCAGATAGATGATGTCGCCTGCCTCTAAGGTATACTCTTTATGCAGGTCGTTATACTTCACCAGTTTGCGCCAACTGATGTCGAACTCTTTGCCCAGGAACTGGAAAGTATCGCCGTCGCGGGCCACAACGTAGGCAATGTCGTTGGCAATATACACCTGATGCGGGTTGGCAAGCCAGGGTTTCTTCTTCAGTTCTTTCTCCCACTTGCGGGCCTCGCGCTTGCTCATGCCGCGGCTGTCGTACTTATACAGGTCGTAGTCCTCGATAATGGTTATCAGGCGGTTGGCATAGGAAGGGTCTGTGGCGTATCCCGCTTTTTTCAGGCCGCGCGCCCAGCCTTTGTAGTCGGTAATCTTCAACTTAAACAGGAAAGCATAGCGTGCGCCGCGTTTCAGGAAGAGCGAGTGGTCCTCGTAGGAGTCCTTCGGGTGGCGATAGGCGCGGAAGCACTCTCCTTTGGCATCATCGTCGTGGTACACTCTCCGCCCACGCCAGTCGCTATGGCACTTTATGCCGAAGTGGTTGTTGCTCTTGCGTGCCAGTGCGCTTTGTCCCGCACCGCTCTCCAGCAGGCCTTGTGCCAGTGTGATGCTGGCGGGTATCTTATGTTCCTTCATCTGCTCCACGGCAAGCGGGGCATATTGTTTGATATATTCGTTGTAACGGGAATTTCTGCGTTGTGCCTGCACAGCCACGCAAATAAGGAGAAGTGCTATGATAGCAGTCAGTCTGAATATAGGTTTCATGCTTCGAGTGTTGAATTTGACACAAAAGTCTGCAAAAGAATTGAAAAAACCAATCTCTTTCCTATCTTTGTAACATTAATTACAATAAACCATTATTCTATGAAGGACCTGAACATACAGATTGCCATCAAGATATACGAATATGAAGAACTGAATGCCGCCGACCGCGAGCTTCTGGATGCCGCCCGGCAGGCAACTTACCGCAGTTATGCCCCCTATTCGCACTTCTCGGTGGGCGCGGCCGCCCGGCTGGCAAACAATATCATCGTTACCGGAACCAATCAGGAGAATGCAGCCTATCCGTCGGGGCTTTGCGCGGAACGCACCACTTTGTTCTATGCCAACTCCCAATATCCCGACCAGGCTGTGGAGACACTCGCCATAGCCGCCCGCAACGAACGCGGCGAGTTCCTGGAAGAACCGATTCCCCCGTGCGGCGCCTGCCGGCAGGTGATGCTCGAAACGGAAAAACGTTTCAAACGTCCCATGCGCATACTGCTGTCCGGCGAAAAAGGCATTTATGAATTGAGAAGTGTGGGCGCATTGCTGCCGCTTTCGTTCGATGCGTCTTCCATGTTATAAAACAAATACCTACCTTTGCAACCGCTAACCAACAAATACCACCACCAATGAGAATATCCAAATAAAGACAGCACATTTCGGTAAACATCGCTTTATATATGCTTTTCATATCAGAACGCTGAGCATCACTCAAAAGGAAAATGTTTAGCCTTTACTGTGTTTGTCTGTTCCCCACAGCCTTACAAGAGTTGAAAGTGTGTCGTACAGACACCTATGTTATCTACCCTAAACACAGTAAATTTATGAGTATCATTATTAAAGACCTTAGCTATACCCATACCGATAAGGAAGTTTTGTTTTCCAACCTCAATCTGATTATCAATTCCGGAGAAAAGACCGCGCTGACAGGCAATAACGGTTGCGGAAAGTCCACCCTGATGCGTATCCTTGCGGGAGAAGCATCGCCGGGCACCGGTAGTGTACATTGTTCCGGACATCTTTACTATGTGCCCCAACATTTCGGACAATATGACGGCCGGACGGTTGCGCAGGTATTAGGCATAGACCGTAAGCTAACTGCACTCCATGCCATTCTGAACGGTGATACAGCGGAAGAACACTTTGCCCGGCTCGACAACGACTGGAATATCGAAGAGCGTACCCAAGCCGTTCTCCACGCCTGGCATTTGAACGGCATCTCTCTTTTACGCCCGTTAGAGGGGCTTAGCGGCGGAGAGAAAACACGCCTGTTCCTTGCCGGCATGGAACTGAAAGAACCGGACACCCTACTGCTGGACGAACCGACCAATCATCTGGATACTGCCGGGCGGAAACGTCTGTATGATTTCGTACACCGCACTTCGGCTACGGTGCTCGTTATCAGTCACGACCGTACTCTGCTAAATCTGTTACCCGCCATTTTTGAACTCTCCCGCAACGGACTGGCTTGCTACGGCGGCAATTACGACTTCTACAAAGAACAGAAGGAAGTGCACCGCAATGCCCTGCAACAGCAGTTGGAAGAAAAAGAAAAGGCCTTGCGCCTCGCCCGCAAGACCGCCCGTGAAATGGAAGAACGGAAAGCCAGACAAAACACACGAGGCGAAAAGGCTTCCATAAAGAAAGGTATTCCGCGTATTCTGTTGGGCGGCCTGAAGAATCATGCCGAAAACAGCAGTAGCAAACTCAGCAATGTCCATGCCGAAAAAACGGACAAGATTCAACAGGAAATAACAAACCTGAAAGGCTCCCTGCCGCAAACAAACAAGCTGAAAACCGACTTCAATGCCTCAGCATTGCATATAGGAAAAATACTCGTCACGGCACAGAATATCAACTTTCATTATCCGGACAGCAACACAAACCTTTGGACGGTTCCGCTCAGCTTTCAGCTACGCAGCGGCAACCGGTTCTGCATTAAAGGTGATAACGGCAGCGGCAAAACAACCCTGCTGAAATTGATTACCGGCGAACTGACACCGACCGGCGGAACGATAGAGCGTGCAGACTTTACCTATATTTATCTGGATCAGGAGTACTCCCTTATCCAAAATGAATATACCGTTTCGGAACAAGCGGAAGCCTTCAACCTGCGGCATCTGCCGGAGCATGAAACAAAGACCATCTTAAACCGTTACCTTTTCCCGCAGGACGTCTGGAACAAGCCTTGCAGCAAATTAAGCGGCGGTGAGAAAATGCGTCTTGCCTTCTGCTGTCTGATGATTGCCGATAACACTCCCGACCTGTTTATTCTGGACGAGCCCACCAATAATCTGGACATCGAAAGTATTGAAATCATCACAGCTACGATACGTAACTATCAAGGTACCGTACTTGCTGTCTCACACGACCGGGATTTTCTGAAAGAAACAGGAATTGAACAAGAAATAAGCTTTTTTCTGTAAAATCGGTAAAAACAAACGTAATCCATATACACAAACTAATTATAAACTCCTTATTTTTGCAATGATAAAACTATTATGACTATGTTACGTACTATCAGACTGACACTTGCAATTGTATTCTTTGCACTCGTCACGCTCCTGTTCCTCGATTTCACCGGAACGCTGCACGGCTGGATGGGCTGGATGGCGAAGATACAGTTTCTCCCCGCACTGCTCGCACTGAATGCAGGCGTGATACTGCTGCTTGTTGCATTGACCCTGCTGTTCGGACGCGTCTATTGCTCCGTTATCTGCCCGCTCGGCGTATTTCAGGATGTCATTTCCCGGTTTGCAGGCAAGCGGAAGAAAAACCGTTTCCGCTATTCTCCCGCCAGGAAATGGCTGCGTTACGGAATGTTGGCAGTGTTTGCCGTGACCCTCATTGCAGGCGTGCGTTTTCATGCGGTTGCTTCGCTGCTCGAACCGTATAGCTCTTACGGGCGCATCGCTTCCAATCTCTTCGCTCCCGTCTATCAGTGGGGCAATAATCTGCTGGCATATCTGGCGGAACGGGCGGACAGCTACGCTTTTTATGAAACGGAGGTGTGGATGAAAAGCCTGCCCACCTTCATCATTGCGACCCTTACTTTTGTCGTGCTCATCATATTGGCATGGCGAGGCGGACGGACGTACTGCAACACGATTTGTCCGGTAGGTACGGTGCTCGGTTTCCTGTCCGGGTATTCTCTTTTCAAACCGGTCATAGATACCGAGAAGTGCAACGGCTGCGGACTTTGCGCACGCAACTGCAAGGCATCGTGCATCAACTCCAAAACCCACGAAATTGATTACAGCCGTTGCGTGGCATGCATGGACTGCCTGGATAAATGCAGACAAGGAGCCATCACCTACACCCACCGCCGTCATAAAGCGGATGCTGCGAAAATATCCGCCCGGAATCAGACTCAATGTACAACAACTTCTACCGGACCGGCAGATGATACCCGGCGCGCATTCCTCTCGGCAACGGCAGTATTGGCCACTACCGCCGCTCTAAAGGCGCAAGAGAAGAAAGTAGACGGCGGACTGGCCGCCATCGAAGACAAGAAGATACCCGCACGTGCCGCCGCCATTACTCCTCCGGGGTCGTTGAGCGCACGCAATTTTGTACAACACTGTACGGCTTGCCAGCTATGCGTTGCGGTGTGTCCCAACCAGGTGCTGCGCCCCTCTTCCGACCTGACACGGCTGATGCAGCCGGAAATGTCCTACGAGCGCGGCTACTGCCGTCCCGAATGTACCAAGTGTTCGGAAGTTTGTCCGGCAGGTGCTATCCGGCCGATAACGAAAGCCGACAAATCGGCCATCCAGATAGGTCATGCCGTATGGATAAAGGAGAATTGCATCTGCATCACCGATAAGGTGGAGTGCGGCAACTGCGCCCGCCACTGCCCGGTCGGCGCCATACAAATGGTGGCTTCGGACTCCGGAAATCCGCAATCCCCCCAAATACCCGTTGTCAATACCGAACGCTGCATCGGCTGCGGCGCATGTGAGAACCTGTGTCCGGCACGCCCGTTCAGCGCAATCTATGTGGAAGGACATATCATGCACAGAACGGTGTGAGAATCAGATGACAAAACGATAAAGGAAAATCTTCGATACGCCCTGGACAACAGACAGTACCGAGAAGAATAAATACGAGTAACTATGGAAGAGAAGAATAATAAGAATAACAACAAGATAAACCGCCGGGACTTCTTCAAGTTTGCCGGCGCAGGGACGTTTGCATCGGCAGCCGCACTGTATGGCTGCTCCGGCAAGAACAACCGTTCGGACAGCGAATCGGCCGCTTTAGGCGAGATTCCTACCGATAAGATGGTGTACCGTACCAATCCCACCACGGGCGACCGGGTATCCTTATTGGGCTACGGCTGCATGCGCTGGCCTACCCGGAAGCGGGCTGACGGAAACGGAGATGAGATAGACCAGGAAGCCGTCAACGAACTGATTGATTATGCCATCGCCCACGGCGTGAACTATTTCGACACATCGCCCGTGTATGTGCAGGGTTGGTCGGAGAAGTCAACGGGAATAGCACTGAAACGCCATCCGCGTGAAAAGTACCTGATAGCCACCAAACTGTCCAACTTTTCCAATTACACCCGCGAGAATTCAATCGCCATGTATCGGAAATCGTTCGAGGACCTGCAAGTGGACTACATCGATTATTATCTGTTGCACTCCGTCGGCAATGGCGGCATCAAGACATTCCGGGCACGGTACATCGACAACGGTATGATTGATTTTCTGATGGAAGAACGCAAGGCCGGGCGTATCCGGAACCTGGGGTTTTCGTTTCACGGAACAACGGACGTGTTCGATGAAATACTGGCCATGCACGACCGCATACACTGGGATTTCGTGCAAATCCAACTCAACTATGCCGACTGGCGGCATGCTTCGGGCAATAATGTCAATGCCGAATATCTGTATGGCGAACTCGTTAAACGCGACATACCCGCCATTATCATGGAACCGCTGCTGGGAGGACGGCTATCCAGACTGAACGACCACTTGGTGGCACGCCTGAAACAACATCGCCCGCAAGAGAGTGTGGCTTCCTGGGCATTCCGCTTTGCCGGGAGCTTCCCCAAGGTACTGACGGTACTGAGCGGCATGACGTATATGGAACATCTGCAGGACAATCTCCGCACCTATTCCCCCCTCGACCCTTGCACGGAAGAAGAACTGGCTCTGCTGGAAGATACGGCGCAGGTAATGCTTACCTATCCTATCATCCCGTGCAACGACTGCAAGTATTGCATGCCTTGTCCCTACGGACTGGACATTCCCGCCATTCTGCTGCATTACAACCGCTGCGTCAACGAGGGCAATATACCCAAAAGCAGCCGGGATGGGCACTATCGCGAAGCCCGCCGCGCCTTCCTCATCGGTTATGACCGTAGCGTACCGAAGCTCCGCCAGGCAAGCCATTGTACAGGATGCGACCAATGCAACCCGCACTGTCCTCAAAGCATCGATATACCCAAAAAGTTACAGGAAATAGACCGGTTTGTAGAAAATCTCAAACAAGAGAGATTATAATACAAACGGAAAAAGAAAATACGCCCTATCTTTGGCGGAGCAAATAATGAAGAAAGCGATACGAATGAAGAAAAAAAACATATTACTCCTTTCAATAGCCGGCCTTTGGACAATGGCGGGATTTGCGCAGGCTGCAAAGGACAGCGCGCGCATTGCCCGGAACCTGACTATAGATGAAGTGGTAGTAACCGGAACAAGAAACGAAACGGATATACGGCATCTGCCGATGACCATCTCCGTAGTGAACCGCAAGGTGTTGGAGCAACGTTTCCAACCATCCGTACTGCCTGCACTGACGGAGCAAGTGCCCGGACTGTTCGCCACAAGCCGCGGCATCATGGGATACGGCGTGTCCACAGGAGCGGCAGGCGGAATGAACCTGCGCGGCATCGGCGGCAGCCCTACGGCTGGTTTGCTGGTGCTGATTGACGGTCATCCCCAATATATGGGATTAATGGGGCATCCCATTGCCGATGCCTACCAGACCATGCTGACCGACCGGGTGGAAGTGCTTCGCGGTCCTGCCTCGGTGCTGTATGGTTCCAACGCCATGGGTGGCGTTATCAATATCGTAACCCGCAAGATGCAGGAAGACGGGGTTAAGACCCATGCGCAAATCGGCTACGGCTCCTACAATACATTGCAGACGGAAGTTTCCAACCGCATCAGGAAAGGGCGTTTCAGCAGCGTTGTCACCGGCTCTTACAACCGTACCGACGGGCATCGCGACAATATGGAGTTTGAGCAATACGGCGGCTATGCCAAGCTGGGATATGACTTCAACGATTCCTGGAAACTGTGGGGCGATGTAAACATCACGCAGTTCAAGGCCTCCAATCCGGGCGAGGCCGGTAATCCGTACATAGACAATGACTCCCGCATCACGCGCGGCATGACTTCGCTCGCTCTCGAAAACCGTTATGAAAAGAGTTCCGGCGCCTTGAGTTTCTTCTATAACTGGGGACGACATAAAATCAATGACGGCTATCATCCCGGCGGTACGCCACAGGAATCCCACTTCAACTCCAAAGACCGCATGCTGGGCGTGTCGTGGTATCAGAGCGCAACGCTTTTCACCGGTAACCGTCTGACTGTGGGTTTTGACTATCAGCACTTCGGCGGCGAATCATGGAACCGGATGGTGTCTACCGGCGAACGTGTTCCGGGTGTAGACAAGCAAATGGATGAATTTGCCGGATATGTAGACTTCCGTCAAGACCTCGGCGAATGGCTCTCTCTGGATGCGGGCATCCGTGTAGACCACCATTCGCACGTAGGCACGGAATGGATTCCGCAGGGCGGCCTTTCGTTCCACTTGCCCCGACAGACGGAAGTGAAAGCAATGGTGAGCAAGGGATTCCGTAACCCCACCATCCGTGAGATGTACATGTTTCCGCCACAGAACCCGGATTTAATGGCGGAAAGCCTGATGAGCTACGAGTTGTCTTTCTCGCAACGGGTGTTGGACGGCACTTTGTCTTACGGCATAAACCTCTACTACATCGACGGCGACAATATGATTATGACCGTTCCTACGGACGGCAAGCCCAAGAACGTAAATACCGGCAAGATTGAAAACCGGGGCATTGAAGCCAATATCGGTTACCGCATTACCCCGCACTGGCATGTAAATGCCAATTACAGTTGGCTGCACATGGAGAATCCGGTGATTGCCGCTCCCGGACATAAACTCTATGCAGGCGTTGACTTTACGCGAGGCCGCTGGGGAGTGTCAACCGGGGTGCAATATATAAAAGACCTCTATACCAACGTAAGCAAAGGCAAGGAGAAGAAAGAAAGTTTTGTTCTCTGGAACCTGCGTGCCAATTATCGTGTATGCCGCTATGCCGATGTCTTTGTACGAGGGGAAAACCTGCTGGCGCAACGCTACGAAATAAACGACGGCTTTCCGATGCCTAAGGCAACCGTTATGGGCGGAGTGAATATCAATTTCTGACAAAATCAGGCATTACTGTTGTCAAGACCGTATTGGTTTGAAATAATAGTTATAACTTTGTAAGTATAAAACAGTTTGTTTGATAAGCCGATAAAGATTATCCGACAGACCAATACAATTTACCCGATAAATGAATAAGATTATTTTATAAACAATAAGAACATGGAAACAAAAACTGTAAAACTCTATTCGCTGGATTACAGCAATGCAAGAACTTACTTAATGGCCGCATTGTTCATTGCAGGCAATATGGCACTGCCCCAGCTTTTCCACCTTATACCGCAAGGCGGTATCACATGGTTGCCCATCTATTTCTTCACCTTAATCGGTGCATACAAATTCGGCTGGAAGGTAGGATTGCTGACTGCGATCCTTTCTCCGATAATCAATTCACTGCTGTTCGGGATGCCTCTTCCGGCAGTGCTTCCCGCCATTCTGTTGAAGTCCGTATTACTGGCAGCAGCAGCCGGCTGGGCAGCACATCGTTTCAACCGTATCTCTCTACCTATCCTATTGGCCGTTGTACTGTTCTATCAGGTAGCAGGTACTTTGGGCGAATGGGCTATGGTGGGCAGCTTCTTCCAAGCCGTACAGGATTTCCGTATCGGGCTGCCGGGAATGGCAATGCAGGTAGTAGGCGGCTATGCGCTGATAAAGTATAGCGCATAGCTGTAATAACCTTGTAGAAATATTAAAAAGGTTCGGAACTGTTTCGGTATACAGTTTTACGAAAAGCATAGAGGATATTTGGCTTCAACCAAAAGAAAACCTTAGAATCAATAATCAGAGAAAGATAGGATGAGATTTTCCTGCTTATTGAATTCTAAGGTTTCAACCAAATATAATCTACGAGAATTAAAAAACGTTAGTTGCTGTAGCTAAGAGATACAGCAACTATTTTATCTTGTCATATTGCTGTTCTGCTTTAATTTCCGTATAAGCAGGTGCATCAATCATCTCGACCAATGCTCTTAAAACAGGTCCTTCACCCATAGGGTCGTTTTTCCATTGAGGGCGATTATAATAAAATGATAAAGAAGGCATAATTCCTGTACCGGCACAAATAGCGGTAACATCACCTTCAGGGGTGATTTTTGTCAGCATACCTTTCAAGCCTTCCCATGCCACATAAATATAATCGGGATGTAACCATCCTTCTTTAACTCCCTTAGCAATGCCGAAAACAAACATGGCCGTTCCCGTTATCTCTTCATAAGAATCTGGTTTGTCGAGCAACTGATGCCATAATCCGTTAGCGCCCTGATAACGGATTACCCCATCCGTCTGCATCCGGAAGTTCTTAATGACATCTTCGCGCATAGGATGATTTTCGGGCATTCTCGACAGTAAATCTGCCGTTGCCATAAATACCCATCCGTTGGCTCTTGACCAATGAGCTACTCCGTGCATCTTCGTGTCAGTATGATAACAGTGATAATAGACTCCCTTCTCGGGACACCATAGATAGCGGGTGTAATTCAGTATCTGATTGGCAGCATCATCGAAATACTTATTATCTCCTGTCATCTCTCCCATTCTTACCAAAAAGGAAAGGGCCATAAAAGCATCATCAGCCCACACCGTATTCACGTGCGGCCACAATCGGGCAATAGTGCCATCGGCAAGCCGGGGTTCGGAGAACATTAAATGATGATTGGTACTTTCAATATATTTCCGGAATGCCGCATTAGGATGTTTCCGGCTCAAATCAATCAAACTTGCTCCCATCGGCCCGTTATCGTCCAGACGTTTATTACGATAAATCATGTGCCAATTCAAGGCATTCACCGCTTTCCATCCTTCATTCTTCAACGTTTCCTCATACAATCTACGGAAATAAGATTGATTGTCCTCATCAAATACGAAATTCATATTCTTCAATACGTAGTTTTCGTATTTGGAGTTATCCAGCTGCGGGCGGTAACTTAGCTGCATCAAACATTCGTAATCTGGAATGTCCCAGTTACGAAGTCTATCTAATAGATTATGGATGCGGCAAATTTAACAAAAAAGTACACATTATGGAATAATGTTCATGATCTCCGTTCGCGAGGTCTTAACATAACAAGGACGGCGCAACGTCTTGGCATCTCTCGTGATACTGTCAGACATCTTCAGCATTTGAGTTCAGAAGAACTTTTCCAGAAATGCCGGAGCATACGTCCATGCAAACTTCATGCCTATGAGCAGGAAGTCTTATCCCTTCTCAACTGTTTTCCTTCCATTTCCAGCAGTCGTGTCCATGACTATTTGAAGGAACATCATCCGGCCTTTCCAAAAGTCTGCGAAAAGACTGTGCATAATTACGTGCAATTCATTCGGAAGAAATACCATATTCTTTCGACACGATAAGCAGGTTCCGCCGTTTATGGCGGAATCCGGATTTTCATGTACCTATCCTTTAACACAACAATATTATACATTATCATATATGAATACCCAAAGCTTTACAGACGGAACAAACCATTCCCTTTCCAAGACGCTGCAAGGAAAGTGCACTACACGTCCCTGTTATGAGATAAGCACTTCGCAATTTTCAGACATGAAAATCAGACGGCTCATGCGTAAGTACGGTTTCGGAGGATACAGCATCTACCGGTATCTTGTAAACGAGGCTCTCCATCAAGGGGACTATTTCCTTCCCTGGTGTGAGGAGACAGCCCGGAAAACCGCTTCCTACTGGAATACTTCTTTGGAAGATGTTACCCGGATTGTGAAGGGTTGCATACAAGTCGGCCTGTTCAATGGCGGACTGTACAGGAAGTACCGGGTACTTACTTCGGAGGACATACAGCAGAACTATCTAAAGACCTGCTGCATGCTTTCCCAGCTTCCCAACATATCCGAAGAGCTGGAGCTTGCGGTCAGTTGATTCATAAGACTATTATCCACTTTAAATAAATAAGCTTATGCCAAAAACAGCAAAAAAAGGTTTCACCTATTTCAGATTTGAAACCGACCATTTTTATGATCCGAAAGTCAAGCGGCTAAAGAACAAATTCGGAATGGAAGGCTGGGGCGTTTTTCATTTCATCGTGAATGAGATCTTTCGTGTGGAAGGATGCTACATGGTGATGGATGCCGACGGCCTGTTCGACATAGCGGACTATTCCCGCATGGATGAGTGCCGTATTGCCGCCATCATCGATTATTGTACAGACCTGGGACTGTTCGACAAAAGGCTCTGGCAAGAGAAACAAATCCTTACCAGCAAATACATACAGGAGCTGTATACCGGTATCTGTAAAGCCATTCACCGCAGGCCTGCCATTCCCGGAGAACTTCTTCTTTATTCACCGGAAAATTTGTCGGAAACAGTGCCCGCATCATATCCTATCCCGGAAGAGCGGGCATCCACTATGGAAGCCAACGTTTCAGTCTTATCCGAAAAAGAGAAGGCTTCCCGACCGGAATCTCCCTATACCCATCCGTTACCGGCTTCAGGAGTATCACATGAGGTTCTTCGCGAAAAAGCTGAAATACTTCGCGAAAATAAACCACAAAATAAAAACAAAGAAAACATATCCTCCCCAAACCCCTCAAACATTCCTTCGGGAAATTCGGATGAGGAGAATTTTCTTTCAAGGAAGCTCAAAAGCATGGGCGTATCCGAGAACAATATCCGGTGGGTACATTTCCTGAGAGGATATTATCCGGATTTTCCAGTCGAGACAGCTATCCGGGAGATTGAGCAGAGCCATTTCCAGCTTACCACGTTCAATTATCTGGAACCCCTGATAAACAACTATATCGCCAAGTACAATGCCGAATACGGACAGGCGGACCGTGAAAGGAAACAGGCTGAGACGATGCGCTCCATGCGCAAGACCCTCGATCTTCTGGGGATAGCCGCAAGAGACCAGCAGGAGATCATGCAGCTTGCCGCCGTCGCACCTGTGGTACTGGCTTCCGTCCTGAAGGAAACCTGGGGCAACAGGAGAATTAAAAGCCCCACAAGGTTTATCCTGAACCGTATGCGCCAGGCCGTACCCATGTCGGCATAGAGAATGAATTTTAGGAACAATCAAACATAACAAGTCATGACATCACAGGAAGCCAATTCGATACCGTTGGAAGATATTCTCTCCTATTACGGGCATAATCCTTCCCGGCACTTCGGGGGATATGACATGTACAGTTCGCCTTTCCGGCGTGACAGCTCGCCGAGTTTCAAGGTTTTCAAAGAGGAAAACCGCTGGTATGATTTCGGCGAGGGCACTCATGGCAGGGCCGTAGACCTGGTCATGCGCATTGAGAACTGTTCCTTTCCGGAGGCTATGCGCCGTATCGGGGAAATGGGCCTTACAGGACAGGCCGGTGCTACTTCCGGACAGACTTCCGTCCGGGAGAAGAGAGCACTTTCAGGAAGTTCGATGAAGATCCTGGGAACCGTTCCCTTGGGAAACTGCCATCTGCTTGAGTATGCGGCCTCGCGTGGTATCGATGCGGACGTCATCCGTAAATATTGTGTGGAGGTTCACTACTGTTTTGAAAAGAACCCCCGCGAGAAATACGCGATTGGATTTGCCAATGACCATCAGGGGTTCGAGCTTCGGAACAGCATGTTCAAGGGGTGTGCCAATGCCAAGGACATTACCAGCATTGCAGAAGGCAACCGTTCCTGTGCCGTTTTCGAAGGTTTCTTCGACCTGCTCAGCTTCAAGCAGTATGCAAAGGACCATCCTGAACTGCCGGCACTGAGGAAGCTGGATGTATGTGTGCTCAACTCCACAGCCATTGTCGAACGTTCGAAAGATTTCCTTTCAAGGTATGAGAAAGTACACGCTTTCCTTGACAATGACGGCCCGGGACGGGAGGCTTTCCGAAAAATGCAACGGTTCCTTCCCAAAGGTACGATATTGGTGAATGAGTCCGAGCGTCTGTATCCGTTATGCAATGATTTTAACGAATTCCTGCAAAAAATGAAATGTCCGGTAAGCGGGCATGAGATGTGAAGAGCAAAAAAAACAGAATAATGAAAACATTTGAAGAAATATACCGGGATGTAACAGAACGTAGCGGCTGCAATTCCGGAGAGACATTTGCAAGGGCCATGTTTGAAGAAGGTATGAGACAAAACCTTGAGTGTTGCATGGATAAGGCAGCCGGTTCCTATACGGATCTCATGGTCTTTGCAGGATGGTTCGGAAACCGTCTGGCCAGGGAGTCGGTCAGGTGTAATGCCGCCCGCGTAAGTTTCTCCCAGAATATTACAATTGAAGGGGAAAGATACACCACCCGGTTCGGGACTGTGACTTTCAGTACAGAAGAAAAGAAGAGCCTTGAAGAGCGGGCGGAAGAGATTGCCGAAAGACTGTTGTCATCCGGTCCGGCGCATGACCTGAAAGCGGTATTGAAAGAAGCCGTACTGACCGGCTACGATTTACAGAAGGATGATTTTGATGAAGATTAAACAATCAAGTATGAAACAGGAGAATGACATACCGGATAAAATTATGGAGCGTATCCGCAAGCTGATACGCCTGAAAGAGTCGACAACCTCGGAAGGAGAGGCGAACAATGCGGCCATACTGGTGAACCGGCTTCTGAGGGAGTATAACCTTTCCCTGCTTGACATAAATGAAAGGCAGCCGGAGGAGAAGTTCCAGATCAGGAGATCCGACAGGCTCAGTTTCAAGGATACATTCGGCAGTTACTGGAAGCGTGATCTGCTTCGTGTCCTGTGCCAATATAATTACTGCCGGCTGCTTATTTATCAAGGAACCACAGACATGACCATTGTTGGAACCGAAGAAAATATTGCAGCCGTAAGCGTCCTGTATGATTATCTGCGTTCCGCCTTCCGCAGGCTGGCGAATAAAAGACATCTGGAGTACGTGTCTTCAAAACGGGGGTATTACCGTACCGGAAAATACAAAAAGAAATATATCCGCTCATATCTTGAGGGAGCATCATCCGGACTGAGAGAACAATTTGAAGCCATGCGCAATATTCCGGCGGAAACAGTCCGTGATACCGCCCTGGTACTTTGTCAGGGCGCACTTATAGACAAGTATCTGGAAAAAATCAGGACATGTAAAAAAGTCCTGACAAGAAATGCACAGACCGACTATCCCGCCTATTATTCTGGCATGGGTGACGGGCTGAGTATCAATCTGGACAGGCAAATAAAAGGGGGATGCATATGAGAGTATTCTGGATAGTTTTTGCCACTGTATATATACTGGGTTGGGTGTGGCTCTGTTATTCCGCCATGCATGCCCCCAGTGATCTGGATTTGTGGGGTGAAGAGATAGAATAAGCCATTTAAACTATAATAATATGTACTTTATACATTATATACAGACCTATGCGTCGGTAAACAGGAAAGGCAGTGAACTCCAGGAGTATATCCTGAAATTCAAAGACTGCCTGCTCAAGGACCGGAATGCACTGGATGACCTGAAAGAAGAGATTCACTGTCGGATAGAAGAGCTGGATGCCAAATATCCGCGTACCAAACCCCTGCATTTTGATGCAGGAAAGGATGCCGAACCTCAATGGCACATCCATGTGGAAGGTAAACCGGACAACCTGGTATGCATCATATCGGTTACGAAAGTGAAATGCCTGTTGGGAGAAGGAACTGTTATCTTTCCCGGGGAAGAACCGGGCAACGGTAAGCCATGAGGAATACATTCTGGTTTGCTGTGGACTATGACGGTACGGGGCATCTTTTCACTTACAAGCCTGAAAGGGATACCGGCATATGGATCGGCAAGGAAGCCCTGCATATTCCCCAGGGAGCGTTCAAGGAAATGTTTCCCGGTATCACCTGGCAGGATATTCCCATAGCGGTAACATTGGAAGTGCTCCCTCGTGAGGAGACCTTCCGGCTACGCCTGTCAAAGAGCTGCAGTTATCTTTTCAGGAAATATATCCGTATCCCGAGGAAAGGAGAATAATCAAAACATTAGAGCCATGAATAAATCAGATGCAGAAAGAATTTTCCTCTTGGCAACCAAAAAGAGTGCAGAAAGAGACGGCACGACCTATTGTATAGGCGTGTTTAAGTTAGGTACTTCAAATATGGAGTTTATTGTAGGAGAAACTGACAATGACCGGGAATACAAGCCCGGTGATGAAGTCACGTATATCTATAGTGCCGACTATACAAGTGACATGCAAAATGCATTGAACTGGCTGAATAACGTAAAATGAAAAAGGAATGGACTATGGAAATATTAACGGCATTACAATGGGCTAAAAAGGGTTTTATACCCAATGAGGGGGCGGAAGGTACAGAACAATGGACTAATTGTTATTACTCTGCCAAAGCTGTCTATTTCAAAGACTGTGAAGTACATGAAGATAAGGAAGCTGCAAAAGCCATCCTCTCTGCCAAAAGGAAGGAATATCGGGATGTAGCCAAGAAACGGGAAGAGAAGAGAAAACAGAATGCCGAATACCGGGAGAAAATGAAAACTCATTGGCAATGGTTACAAGAGGGAAGAATTCCTGACCCTCATGCACGTTGGAGAGTTGGAGAGGAATTGAATAGAACTTATAATACCTGTTCTTATGGCAGTAGATACTGTTATTGCCATGAGAGATATACCCATGAACCTAAAAATGATGAAGAGATACAAAAAGCCATTTGGGATTTTCATAAAAACGGAGATAGCTGGGACTGAATATAAACAGTATAGAGATGAATAGATACATGGACTGGGAACTCATGAAGAACCGCCTGAAGGATTCTCTATTGACAAACATACCGGTTCTCCTCTATTCGGATATGATTTCTTTACAAACGGTAAAAGTGTCCTGAAGGGTCAAAAGAGGGTTCTTGTGAAGGCCAACATACCTGCCAATGACGTAGCGGTTAATCACCCAACGAGCAAAATGCAGAAGCCCAAGAGCAAAGAGCCCAAACAAGACCCGATGATTAACCGTAATGTACGTCAAAGGGTAAACGTCTTTGCCCGCGAGAGATTTAAAGTGAAGCTGTTACAAGAAATAGAATTTGATTTAATGGTGTGTCAGCTGGAAGGATGGAGCATGGGAAGCTATGTCTGTGAGATTAAACAATTGATTGATGATATATTTCAGAAAATGACAAAAGAAATGAATAAAACTGTATTATGAAATATCTGGCAGTTGAAATAAATGACATTACAAATATAGAGCATAAGCGGGATATGCGTCTTTCATAAATGGAATAAAAGTTTTAATGGCATTCAGATTTTAACCATGAAAGCGTATCCCCGCTTAATCTACAGAATCACATCAAACCAATATTAATAAAAATGGAAATACAAGGAAAAATCATCGCCGTTCTTCCCATCAGGGATGGGATCGGCAAGACATCCGGCAATGAATGGAAGAGCCGGGAATTCGTTCTCGAGACAGAAGAAAACAAGCCGCAGAGCCTGTGCCTTCAGCTGATGAACGCCAACATTGACCGGTATGCCGTCGAGGTCGGCCAGACTGTGCATGTGAAATTCGATTGTACCGCCCGCCAGTGGGAGAACCGTTGGTTCAATACCCTGACTGCCTGGGAAGTGGTTGTCATCAAGGAAAAGGAGGAGAAGCCGGTATGATAAAAAAGGCATTTCTTCTGGCAGGCTTCCTTGCCTGCGGCCTGGCTGTATCGGCACAGTCCTATTCGCTGCGTACCAACATAATCGGTCTGGCTACGGCCAACCTGAACCTGGAGGCGTCCATGACACTGGACCGCAAGTGGTCGCTGCATCTGCCGCTTCAGTACAACCCTTTCAAGTTTTCGAAGAACCGCCAGTTCCGCAATTTCTATGCATCGCCCGGTGTACGTTACTGGCTGCTTGAGAGTTATATGGGAGGGTTCATCGGCATGCATGGTACTGCCGGTACATACAGTGTAGGCAACCTTTTCGGCAGCAAATACCGTTATGAGGGTGAAGGTTACGGTGTGGGTATAAGTATCGGCCGGGCATACCAGTTGGGACGACGCTGGAACCTTGAGTGGGAGCTCGGAGCCGGGGCAGTGTGGCTGGGATATGACAAATATCTGTGTAAACGTTGCGGTGACCTTGTGGAAAAGGACTACGGCTGGCATTTTCTTCCTACCCGCGCCGCACTGAACATGGTTTATCTTTTTTAATTTCCCCCACCGATGAGAAAGACAAGACGTATCATACCTTACGCATTGCTCTCGGGACTGCTTGTCTCATGTGTTACAGACCACAAGCTGGCACGTGTACGCATCTCCCAGCCTCAAATGAAAGAAGCGGTCGCAGATACAGGATTCCGCCTGCCCCGGCAGATAACATGGACGGATGACAAAGGAAAGGAGCATATTGTGACCGAGGCCACGAAAGACAGCGTTACGGGTGAATACATTACCCAGATGGAACTCTCCGAAATCACCGTCGTGGCAAAGAGCAAGCAGGTGGCGGAAAGGAACGGCAAGATCAACCTGGATTTCATCGTCACAGTACCCGGTGAGCTGATCAGCAACAAATGGCAGGTCCAGCTCACGCCTGTAGCCTACAAGTCTGCCGATACGTTGTATCTGGACAGGATTTTTCTTTCCGGGGCTGACTTTGCCAAGATGCAGAGAAAAGGTTACATGCGTTACCAGGCATTTATGAACTCCATTATTCCGGACAGTCTCTACCTTCAGAAACTATTCGACGAGAAAGGCTACAGGAAAGCCCTGGCCGAACTTGAAGAAGAGTACTTTCAGGCATGGAAACATGAGGTTATCAGCAAAGAACGCTGGATTGACTGGTCGGACAAGGCCAATGCGCGTTTTGCACTGTTCAATTACAGGATGGAGCGTAACAAACAGGCCATAGCCGGCTATAACTCAATACTCGAATATCTTCCGGCTTACCGGCTGCGTCGTGAGATGGATGGTAAGTATATTCCTTCCAAATGGAAAATATTTGCCGAGGGAAACTATAAGATCCGTACCCGGAACATAACACCGGAGGATTCGGCTTCCATCACCAGACGCTTCACCGACTATGCGAAGATGGCCGAGAACCGGAAAAGGAAAGAGCAGGCCGGTGAAATGTACGAGAAGTATGTGCGCTTTCCATATGAAGCGGCACGCCTGGATACGGTCATCAAGGAAGGCGATAACTTCGTATATTATTATAAGCAGGAACTTCCGGCTACGGAAAATACGAAAAAGATAGACCTGACCCTGGATGGGCAGATTCTTTCAAAGGATGAGACAAAGACGCAGCTCCCCCCCTTCGGATACAATCACCTACTTCATATCAAGCATGGTGCAGTTTTTGGACCGCAGTCCACGTTACAAAAAGAAAATCATCACCCGTAAGGATGAAGTCAACCTTCGGGCATATGTGACCTACAAGAGCGGAGCCACCGAATTTTCCGAGGACATCGGGGATAACAGAGCGGAAATCGACAAGGTGTTCGAAACCATTCATGGTATCAATTATACAGGGGAGTTCCTCATCGACAGTATCCGTATGACAGCCACGTCATCTCCCGAGGGCAGTGCCGATGTGAACCTTTTCCTTTCAAAGGGACGTGCACTGGCACTCAAGAAATACCTTGCCCTTCGCAGCGATGACCGCGAAGGAGTCGATACACTTTTCCGCCCGCGTTGGATCGGCGAGGACTGGAACCGGCTGCATGAACTGGTACTGGCAGATGACAGCCTGGAAAACAAGGCATATCTTCTGCGTATCATGAAAGAGACGGACAATCCGGATAACCGGGAGTATGCCCTGCGTAAATATCCCGCCGACTACATGCGTATCCGGGGAAAGCATTATCCGTTACTGCGCGGTGTGGAGTTCAAATTCCATCTTCATCGCCGGAACATGCTCCAGGATACGATAGTCATGCCGGTTATTGACACTACCTACATGCAGGCAGTAAAAATGATAGAAGACAGACAATACCGGCAGGCTCTTGCCATACTGGACGTATCTTATCCGGATGACTACAATACGGCAGTGTGCCTGATGTCCCTGGGCTATGACAAGCGTGCACTTGAAATCATGACGGAACAGGCGGACACTTCGGACAGGAACTATCTGCTGGCCATCCTGTACAGCCGCCTGAAAAGAGAGGAAGACGCCCTCAAAATGTATGTCAAGTCATGTGACCAGGATGCTTCCAAGATATGGAGAGGAAGACTCGATCCGGAAATTAACAAACTGATAGTAACCTATAATTTATATAAAGATGAACTATATTAACAAGCTGGCATCCTTCGCGGTTCTTGTAACCGCACTGAGTGGTTGTGACTTCAACGAGGATTTCTGCATAAGAAACGGGGAACTTGTTGCCTGGTGTGATTTCAGCGGAATCAAGGAGCCGCTGCCCATACCGGCGCAGCGGCACATGATTGCGTTTCCTCTCGGGCATACGGATATCCCTTCAGGTACGGAAACGGCCTTTACACAGGATACCCTTCGCTGGAGTATTCCCCAAGGTGAATACCGCTTCCTGTTCTATACAGGAAATTACAAAGTAAGCGATATTCAGAACTACCATGAAGCGTGTCTTACCGTACAGACAGATACAGTGGAAGGCGGGGCTTACATCCCGGGAATACAGGACTTCTGCAGTTCGGCCATGTTCAGCGAACATCTGGAGTATCAAAATACCAAAAGGGTGGAAGTCAGCCCCTCGGCATTCGTCCAGCGTCTGAACATACAGATCAATGTATCCGGTAATACTGTTCCCCTATCTTCTTTGAAGGGTACGCTTTCAGGCATTTCCACCGGGCGATATCTCGTCTCCCGTGAAAGGACAGGGAATGCAAGCCTCACTACCATATTTGCACGCAAACAGGATTTTAACCGGTGGCGTACAAGCCTGTATGTATTCGGTTTCAGTCCCGTAGCGGAGAATATACTGACAGTGAAGGTTGAGATGGATGAAGAGGATTCCGCATTCAATGAAGAGCAGACGGTTGACCTGACACCGTACGTCAGAGGTTTCGAAGGTGAGGAACTTTCATTGGAACTCAATCTGCATGTCGGTAAAGAGCTGACCATAGACCAGCCGGTTGTCATTCCGGATTGGGAGGACATACCTGAAACAGAATTATAAAACTATAACTAATATTTTTTTTTATGAAAACAAGATTTTTTCTTTCAGCGGTAATGACCGCAGGTTTACTGGCTTCATGCAGTAACAGTGAAGAGACATTTATTGAAAACGAAACAGGCCGGGAACATACGCTTGCACAGCTGAATATCCTGCCAACCGTAGGAACAGAGACCAGGGCCGGTTTTATCCCCAAAACGGACTGGGCGGCGGGTGATGCTCTGGGGCTGTTCATGTACAAGGCAACCGGATGGGGTGATGCCTATCCGCGTTATGATGCCCAAAACAACAAGTCAACCAGAGAGACAAACGGCTGGTCGCAGGCCAGTCCGGTATATCTCCTTTCGGACGAGGCAACAATATGGGCATACTACCCGTATAACGGTGCGGTAACCGATGGAACAAAAATACCCGTCCCTATCAACGCAGGCACATCCGTCGATTACATGTGGGGAAAAAGTTCCAACCAAGTGTCGGTAATTGAAACCGAGGCTAAAATACCGATGAGACATGCCCTCTCACAGTTTGTCATCCGTTTGAAAGTTTCCCCCGAGTATCATAACGACGGGAATCTTACATCGGCCAAGCTGAAAGCATCGGCCGCCAAGTTTGCCACCGTCGGGACGATGAACCTGAACGATGAGGGGAAAATCACATTCCAGCCGACCAGTACCGAATTGTCATGGAGCCCGAACACTACCGTCCCTGCCCAGGGAGAGCAGGCGGTAGACTATGCCGCAGCCATTTATCCGATGAGCATTTCCGAGGGTGAGGTATCGCTCGAGGTCGTAATCGATGGTGCGACCTATGCATATTCCATTCCGCAGATTCTTTGGGAAGCCGGAAAGAGATATATCTACTCGGTCACCATGCGCTCCAATGATGCGGAAATCGGTGGGGAGAACGGGCAGTCTGTAACGATAGAGGGTTGGACATCCACTGAGGAGGATATCACACTTGTACCGGTCAAATAAATTAGTAACCTATGGGGGAGCCTTCCGGTTCCCCATAAAACAGAAATCATGATAAAATTGATAAAACCGATTGTTTGCGCAGTACTGCTGCTTTCCTTTTCATCCTGCGGTGAAGATGCCGCAGAGAGGGAAACCGTCGCCGGCAGCGGGCTTGTCACATTCACCGCCGTCACCGAGGATACGGGAACACGAAACACCCAGGAGGGCAGCTTTGAGACAGGCGATGCCATAGGCGTGTTTGCCATTGAACCGAAGACCGGTGTATATTGGGCAGTGAACAATGAATACATCTATGACGGCAGCACATTCAAACCTGCGACGGAAGCGGATAATATTATTGTAACGGTGGGAACCGATTTCGACTTCTATATATACTATCCTTTCAAGGAAGGAGAAACGGACATTACTTCCATATCCCATTCTGCCGGAGATCAGGATGAGAAGTCCGGATGGCTGTCAGCAGATTTCATGACTGCGACCTATACGGAACCGGTTCTGAACTATACGATACCGCTGGATTTCAGACACAGACTCTCAACAGTGGAAGTCAGGATCGAGCGTAACGAAGGAGTCCGGGAGGCTGCCATAGAGAATGTGAAACGCACGAGCCGTTTCAACCTGCTTACCGGTGAGGTTGTTACGGACGAAAGCAGAGGTAACTGCCGGATGTACAGATATTCCCAGCAGGGAGATGCCACAACGGTATTCCGCGTGACCGTTCCCGCCCAAACGCTTACGACTTCCTCCAACTATGTAACCCTTACGGGAGATACGGACATAAAACTTCGTGGAACTTCCGATATGGTCACCTATGCCGGTCAGATACACAATTACAGTATCGACTACAAGAAACAGATTACCGTTCTGGATTATACAGCGGGCGGGACCACCACAGGTGCGGGACTCTACAATATCGGAAGTACCTGTACAGTGAGGGCAAACGTGAATGGCGGTTATGAGTTTGCAGGGTGGTATGAGGCAGGCAGGATCGTATCCGATGCGATACAGTACAGTTTCGAGGTTCTGACAGACCGTACCCTTGAACCCAAATACCGGAATTACGGCAGTTGGTCGGTTACTTTGACGGCAAGCCCTTCATCCCTGGGCTGGAAAGGAGGCAACTCGACGCTTACTGCGGGAGCTTTGCGTGACGTATTTGTAAATGGCATAAAGGAAAACTCACAAACCGGTTCCCCGTCCATTACCGGTGGCTCGGACGGTTTCTTCCTTTCAGGGAATACGGTAACGGTAGCGGAGAACAACACCGCATCCGCACGCAGCTGTGTCTTTACGGCAAGCTACGGTGGAAATTCCGCCACAGCCACAATCAGCCAGGAGGCAGCTCCGGTCAGCTACTATTTCAGCTATGCGGATGGCAGCACTACCCATAGTGAACGTACCGAGGCGAGTGCCGGTTCATTCACATTGAGTATAACAAGCTATAAAGTGACAGGCAACAGCCGCAGGGATCTTTCCTGGAGTGTGTCAGGAGACAGCTGGATTCATGTGTCCGGAAGTTCGGTAAGTTATGACGAAAACCCGGGGAAAGAAATCCGTAGTGGAAACGTGACGCTCACACAGGCAGAAAGTGGAAAAACAATAACATTGACTGTAAGACAAAAAGGAAAGACTTCCATAGATATTGATCCCTAATTGAAGAATTAACCATAAACGATATGATAAAGGCATATAAATGTATTATGACAGCCATGCTTCTTTGTCCTACTGTTCTTACGGGCTGTTCGGATGAAAAGAACCCGCTTGAACAGGAAGGGGAAAAAGAGCTCCGGGTGGAGAACTGTTTCAGCCGTGGTGTCGGGACAGATGTGGACGGCTCTCTTGTAAAGGATTTCGGGATGGTATTGCTTGATGATGCAGGCGATACTTACGCCGGCGTACCGGGACCGGTACATGTGACGTACGATGACGGCTGGATCTTTCCGGAAGTCACGCTCACTGAAGCTACCTGCAGACTGTTTGCTTTTTCTCCTTTCCAGGAAATTTCGGGAAAGGAACTGCCCGTAAGCCTGGTTTCCCAGACAGATTATCTGGCTTCGGAGGAGTTGCGGCTCAACTGGCAGAACCACAGGGCAAGCATTGAGATGAAACATCTGCTTTCCCTTCTGGAATTTACAGTGGAAGGGAGCGATGCATGTACCTTGAACATGGAAGAACTTCCTGTGGAAGGCGCATATGACCTTATAAGCGGAAGCCTGTCCGTGAAAGATAATAACGGAAGCATTGCTTCCAAAGGAAACATACTGCTTCTGTTCCCTGGCAAAACGGAAGAACGCAGGATACAGATCCATTACCGAGACAATGTTTACGACTGGTACCTTCCGGCTAATACGTTTGAGGCCGGAAAGAGATACACCTACATATTGTCCCTAAGCAAAGAAGGGATGCTCATTCTCTCCGGTGTGAGCGTCCGTCCCTGGCAGGCAGGTGGAGATTATACCGGATCAATTAAACCGAATGAATAATGACGACAAAGAAAAATGTATTGCTAACCCTCATGTTTCTGCTTACTACCGTACAGGTATCCGCACAGGACATGAATTCGACTGTAAACACAATGCTTGACGGCTGGGCCAGACCCATATACCTGGCAGGCATGCTTATCGGCCTGATTGCCGGTTTAGTGCGGAACTATGACAATATTGCGGCCAAGAATGACAACGGAAACAGAATGGACGGTGTCATTGCGGTCGTTTGGATGGTAGGTTATGGTCTGGCCGGTTCGGTTGTCATCAATGCCATAAGGACGGCAGCCATGGGTATAAACCTGAGTGTCTGATATGGAATACAAAGTAAGAAAAGGTCTGGAAACTCCCTGCCGGATCGGTATTTTCCTTTCCGGGGATTATTGGGTGGTATATTCCGCCAGTGTAGCGGCTATCGGACTGTGTGTCCTTGCAGCCGCCCAGGGGTTGACTGAAGGGCGCTGGGAATTCTTCTGGAGCATGCTGGGCATATGCAGTGTGGCGGAGCCTCTGCTGTGCTATATGTTCTGGAGAAAGACCTTGTCCCGGAAGTTCAAGAACCGGAACCGGGAGATTACCCTGAGCAATCTGGAAATGACCCGTACCCTTTACCGTATCCGGAAAAGACACAGAAAGGAGCAGTTATGACAACAAACTACACATACGGACTTTTGGACATCATGGGAGACGGGGCCATGCTGGGACAGTCAGGTAGCCTGACCGTTTCCTTCCGTCTTACAGAACCGGAATGCTATAGCCTTTCCCCGGAAGATATAGACCGGAGAAACCTCATGTTGGAGGAAGCCTTCCGCTTTCTCCCCGACGGGAGCTATGTGCATAAGCAGGATATCTTTCTCAAGCGCAGCTACTCTCCGGAAAAGGCCGACAGTTTCCTTTCCCGGGCGGACGCGCGCCATTTCGCCGGACGTACCTATCTGGAGCATACATGCCTGATGCATTTCACGTTCGCTTCCCTTGAGACATTGGAAAAGGCGTATGCAGCCTCTCCGGTGAGATACAGGGAAGAACTGCACAGGAGTGATGAGCAAAAACTGAAGGACTTCCTTGAAGGTGTGGAAAATGCCATGAGCATCATCCGTAATATTCCCAATGTAAGTGTCCGGCAGCTTGACGGAACGGAAATGGTGGAACTGATGGGAGAATATACCAATCTGTTCGGTGGAAAACGCGAAACAAGGGATATGCGGTTTTCTTCCACCATGAGTATAGGGGAAGAAAAGGTCAAGTATTACAGCATCTGCGATGAAGCACACCTGCCGGAAAGTATCATTTCCTCATGTGTCAGAGACTATTCGCTGCCCAAAGCGGGCAGCGAGCTGTTCCATACTCCTTTGGAAAGCTTGGGAGTCTATCTGCCATGCAACCATATTGTCAATCAGGTTATTTTCTTTGAAGGTGATAAAAAACTGCGGGCGAGGGTGAACAGCAATATTGATGTTTATAAAAAGAACAGCAGCATAAGAAAGAGCATCGAGTCGGAGTACAGGAAATTGGATGAGGTCCGCAATGAAATCATGGAGGAGAACACACCGCTTGTACGCACTTATTTCTCCCTGTGCTTTTTTGACCGCGACGAAAAGGAACTGGAGAATGCCGAGAAGAAGATCCGGGAATGCCTGAACCTGGCCGGCTTCGGATACTACATCCCTTCGTTCGAGCATCTGGCGGCCGCACATCTGGCTTCCGTACCGGGACAGGTGAACTGCCTGCCGGGGGAGTATATGTTTCTTTCCACGCTCTCCGTTTCACTGTGCCTTTTTCTTGCCTGCAGTACACTCCGTTCCGATGCGGAAGGTATTCAGCTACAGGACAGACTATACCGTATCCCGATCAAAAAGGATATATGGGATGCCGGAAAGAGAAGGGCGGATGCACGCAACGGGATGATCATCGCCGGTTCCGGCGGGGGAAAATCCACTTTCGCCGAGAATTTCACTTACCAGCTTCTTGAACAGGACTATACGGTTGTAGTGGTGGAGTTCGGAAAAAGTTTCAGCCAGCTCTGCAAACTTTATCCCAAAGAGTCGCTTCACGTGGATTATGACGGAAAGACACCGTTGGGTATCAATCCGTTCGACCTGCAGGGACGCAGGCCGGACAATACGGACTTGGAAACGATCTCGGGAATCGTGCAGCGTTATTGGAAACACATGTTCACAGGAAAGGAACCGGAGAGGGAAACGGCACTGAACCTGTTCATCGAGGACTATTACGAACAGCCGGGAAAGGAACACAATTTTGTGGGATTCTATAACCATGTAAAACAGAATTATCCGGATATCCTGGAAAGGAAAAACATTCCGGAGAAGTATTTTGAGCTCTCTTCGTTTCTTCTGAACTGCGGGGAGTTCCTGCCGGGAAAAAGATATGAGAATGTGACGAAGGATACCAAAGAGGATTTTCTGGCCAAGAAATTCATAGTATTCGAACTCACCCGGATCAAACAGGACAGGTTCCTCTCGAACCTGGTCATGACGATGATATTCTCGGTCATACAGTCGAAGATACTTTCCGACAGGAGCAAGCGGGGAATCCTCATATTCGACGAGTATGCGGAAACGGCACAAATGAAGGATACGGCCACGAATACGGGCATACACAGCTCGGTAGCGTTCTGCTACCAGAAGATCAGGAAAGAGAACGGCGCCGTCTACACCATCGTACAGACTCCCGACCAGTTGCCCGATGACGAGAATACGCAGAACATCATCGGTAATACGGACATGCTTTACGTACTGCCCACCAAGGAGGTGATTTACAGCAGCATCATAGAGAAGTTCAAAATTACCGACCAGGCACATATCGACCTGATGAAATCCATGCGGAACAACTTCTCCGGCAGGCAGCCGTACAGTGAATGTTTCTTACGTATGGGAGAGAAATATGCCACCGTTACCCGCCTGGAACTGTCTCCGGAGAAGTTCCTTGCCTTCCAGACGGAAGGGAGCATATGGGCCGAGCTGGAAAAGAAAACGCAAAGGATGGGTATGGAAGATGCCATCCGTGAATATCTGGAGGAACATCCGGAGAGAAAAGTAAAGAAATTACCATCAAACAGATAACAGTATGAAAAAGACTTTGATTTTAGGACTCATGACATTGCTCCTTTCAGGGACTGTCCGGGCACAATGGATTGTGAGCGATCCGGAAAACACCTATCAGGGTGTTCTTTCTGTACAGCAGCTCAAGAACACCGTCTCCTCGCTCAGGGAACAGAAGAAGATACTGGATGAAAGCCTGGATTACATGAGGAAGGTGAATGCCACAGTGAGTAACAGCATGACTGTAAAGTATCTCATTGAAAGGCAATTGAAACTGAGTACGGAGTGCGGAAAGCTTCTGGGAAGGGCCGGCAAATCGGGAATGAAGTCATCAACCCTTTCCTCACTGACATCGTGCGTAGGACAGATCGTGAGCAACAACGGACGGCTGATCAGCCTTGTGAACAGCGTTCTTTCGACCTCACTGAGGATGAACGATGCGGAGAGGCTGGCACTTCTCAGGGACATAGAGAAACAGACCGAACAGGATGAGCGGAACATATGGAAAATAAACCGTCTTGTCAGTGAGTATGAAACTTTGAAACGTGCCCTGCAATGATGGAGGAAGGAGAATTCAGCGTGCTGTTCCACTCCTACCGGGAACTTAGGGAGGCGGTAGCTGTTAACGGCTTCTACTCGCTGGTGGCGGGACTGATCATAGCAACTTTCATATTCAAGTTGCTTGATATGGCAAATGACATGATTAAGGAGGAGAAAGGATTCAATGCCAAGCATTTCTTTGAACTGGGCAGGGAATATATTTTCTGCTCGGCCCTGATAGCAATCCTGCCTCTTTTACTGGGATGGCTGGAAGCGATATTTGCTATGGGGGCGGACAAGGTGGTAGAATCCATAGGCGGGAAATACAACTCGGACAACATCTGGAGGGCCACGCTTCTTGGTGACCTGGAGAACATGGTCGAGGAAGGCAGCTGGAACGTGGCGGGAACGATCTTCACGCATATACTGACCTCACAGGTGGGGACGCTTTTTGCCCTGGCATATGATTATATCACCACCCTGTTCCTGGCGACAAGGTATGTCATACTGCTCCTTCTGGAAATAGTCTCTCCCGTGGCCATCGCATGCCTTTACAACAAGGATCTGAGGAGTTCTTTCTTTGTATGGGCAAAGAACCTGTTCGGATGCTATATGCTGTACCCGGCTTTCGTAATAGTAAGCGTATTCAGCGATCTTATAGTGAAGAATTACATCCGGCAGGATTCATGGCCGATATGGATCATGTTGTTTTTCTCGATCATCCTGAAAACAAGCCTGCTTGCGGCGGCCAAGGCTACGGTCAACAAATGGTTATGAGTATGAAAAAGATATTAAGAAAAGAAAGGGAAACATTCTCCATTATGACAAACATGAAGGAAATACTCGGGGACTTCAATGCGCTGGCCGACGCCCGTAAGAAAAGCTCCCTTCTGGTGAAGCTGGCATTCGGCTTCTGCGCGCTGACGGTGTCGGCCGTGTTGTTTTTCAGCTATTCACTGCTCAGCAGCATGGGAAACAAGATACTTGTGGTAAATGAGAACGGTGAATACCTGAAGCAGAAGGCTATGGATACGGATAAGCTCTACGAGGAGCTGCTGCGGGCTCACTGCAGTTCCACAGCCTATTATCTGAACAGTTTCGACAGGCTTTCATGGCAGGAGAACCAGGCGCATGCCCTGTTTCTGGTAAGCAAGCCGGACGCAACGGCCATATTTGCAAAGTATCGTGCGGACAGGGCTTATGGGGATGCGCTGGAACTGGGAGCGGTATACCGGAATAAATTCGAGAAGATAATTTCCCTTTCGGTTGAGAACGGCCAGTATCATGTCATCTTTTCTTCCGTACTGGCCATCATAAACGGAAGTGATACGAAGGAAGTAAGGATTATCAGTGAAGGTACGGCCATACGTGTGAGACCGCGTTTCCCTGAAAATATATCCGGTTTTTTCTTCCGGACGTATAACCAGCAATACGAGAACTTATGACACAGTCGGAAAAAAGCAGGATCATCATTCTGGGAGGAGCAGGTATCGTGACCGCCCTGCTGGTCTGGGGGATTATAGCCAGTTTACCGGCCGGTCAGGATAAGGAAGAGGATATAGAGGAAGTGACACTTCGGGGCCGGATCAAGGAAAGTTTTACATTGGAAGACATGCTGAAAAGCGTAGAGAAAGACAACCGGGGCATGATGAACCCTTCAACAGTCTATGAGGGTGTACCGGACCGGAGAGAACCGTCCGGAACGGATGCTGAAAATGAAGAAGAGATACGGCGGATCAGGGAACTGATAAGACAGAACGAGGCGGAGATTACAGGTGGCAGTGCAGCGGTAACAGGCGGAATGCAGCCTTCTTTCCCGGGAAAGGAAAATACTCCCGTACCTGAAAAGAAAAAAGAGGAGAAAAAAGAAGAGTTGCATACCGATACGTTGGAAAGCGCGCCTGAGGCAAAACCGCGCAGGAGTTTTAATAGCGTGCGGCTTGTCCGGCAGGATGAAAAGAATGTCATCAGGGCATTTGTACACTCGACACAAACCGTAATGACCGGATCGACACTGAAGATGCAACTGGCCGAGAACTGCCTTACCGATGACGGGCAGCGTATCCGTAAGGGAACACCGGTGTTCGGGGAAGTAATGAAGATTGACGGGGAACGCGTACTGGTAAGGATTACTTCGGTAAATCTGGGAGGCAACATACTTCCTTTCGAAAAGGAAGTATATTCAGAGGATGCAATGGAAGGGATTTACGTCCCGGGAAATGCCAAGGCGGAAACGATACAGGAAGCGGAAGCGGCCGGAGTAAGCGGGGCCGGCACTAACATTGCCGGCGGACTTGATGTAGGCAGCCAGCTTGTGGCGGGGGCGGCAAACAGCGTCATCAGTGCAACCAAATCGGCTGCGAGCAAGAATATCCGTAAAGTAAAAGTGACCATCAAGACCAATTACAGGATATTGCTGAAGGAAGCAAAAAAATAGAGCATTAAATGATACAAGAATTTCGTCCTACTCTCACGAGCCGGACGAAATGAAACAACGCAAATTTTAGAATATTTTATTTATGACGTAGCTGGTACAAAGATAAGAATTTTGATAAGAACAGAGAAATAACACTTATAACATATTGAAAAAAATGAAACAATGGCAAAGGTTTATGTGGCAAGCAGCTGGCAAAATGAATACCAGCAATCGATAGTCTCCTTCCTGCGCCGGAATGGGCACGAGGTATACGATTTCATGAACCCCGAGGGAAAAACGGATTTTCACTGGTCGCAGGTTAGTGAGAACTGGCAGCAGATGGATACGGATGAACACCTGGACGCGTTGGAGCACCCGCTTGCCCAGACAGGCTTTAAATCGGACTTCGATGCCATGAGGTGGGCTGATGTTTGTGTACTTGTACTTCCCTGCGGAGCTTCCGCGCATTCCGAGGCGGGATGGATGAAGGGAGCCGGCAAGAAAGTGGTTGTGTATCAGAACCGGCCGCAAAAACCGGAGCTGATGTACAAACTCTTTGACGGGATATTCCCGATGGCTGCAGATATAGCCCGGTTTCTGAAAGAACTTGATAATATGAATGATTTAAAATCAACGTAATGGAACATGATTTTTTAACCGAAAACATAATTCGTTTTTATAAAAGCGGATACGCTGTTCCAACATTTTGGTTCATTTTTCTTGCAGTATATCTATTAATGTTATTTGTGCCCTGGAATAAAAACAAATAAGTATGATACAAAATAGAACTTACATCACAGTCATTTTTCTCCTGAGTTTTCTTTCAGGGAAAGCCCAAAAAATAGAAGAGCTCACCGCCATACCTCTGGAAATCGGCTATGAAAAGACGTTACACCTGATATTTCCTACCGAAGTGAAATACTACAGCATCGGTGGAGATTACGTCATCGGTGAGAAAGTAACGAACTGTCCGGAGATTATACGTTTGAAAGCTGCGGAGGAGAATTTTCCGGGTGAAACAAATCTCTCTGTGGTAACCGCCGATACGAAATTCTACTCCTATGCCATACGTTACAATGCGCATCCGAAAGAAAGCTATATGCGTATAAATGGGGAGGCTCCCATACCGCATATCCTGCCAGTGGGTAAAGACAAGCAACTGTTTCTTATCTTCCCCGCTACAGTCTCTTATGTGGACTACGGCAGTACGAATGTGAAAGTAGAGAAAGCCGAGGGAGTGGACAATATCCTGGCTGTAAAAGCCATGCGAGCCTATACAGAAGATACGAACATTTCCGTAGTGGTTGAAAATGGTAAATTCTATACGTTTGACCTGCGCTATGTACCCGCCCCGGAACGTTTCAGTTTCGTTATTGATAAGGAAGATACACAAAAAGTGGCCATACTTGATGAAAAGGAACGTTCAAGCGAACAGAAAGAAAGGATCAGAGAAGCAATAGGCAAACGGCTACCCCTGGATCTGGGACTCAAAGATAAAAATGCCGGCATGGAGTTCGAGATTGGAAACATCTTTATCGACGCGGACATACTGTTGTTGCGTATGACACTGACAAACCGTACCCAAATCGGTTATACGACGGATTTTATGAGATTCTATATTCAGGATGCCAAGATCCGCAAGAAAACAGCGGTGCAGCAGCTTGAGCAGAATATCTTGTTCACCTTCGACTATCCGGAGGAGATACCGGCACACGAGAGCCGGACATTTACGGTGGCTATGAACAAATTTACCATTCCGGATAAAAAGAGACTCGTCATCGAGATCCAGGAAAAGAACGGTGGCCGGCATTTCCTGTATAAACTGAAGAACAAGTCGCTCCTGGATGCAGAAGAGGTATTCAGGAATAGAGAACAGCAGGAGACGGAAGAGGAAGCCGACAGGATATTAAGGAGGATAGCCCGATGAGAGTGCTTCTGTTCATATTGTTTTTCCCTTTTTCTTTCTCCGGGCATGATGACGGAAAGGAACTGCTTAATATGGCACTTGATAGGTGTGAACACCTGGAAAGTTTGGAAGATTACCGGGATATACTTTCCCGGTACGGAATGACAGACAAGCTCCCGCTGGCCTGCCCCCTGAAAGAGAAGTTCCGTATCAGCAGCACGTATGGCGGCAGGATTCATCCTCTAACGAAAAAACGTAGTTTCCATTCGGGTATTGACATGGCTGTGGAACTGGCCGCACCCGTCTATGCCACCGCTTCGGGTACGGTTACTTTCGCGGGGAGAAAAGGCGGATATGGAAGATGTGTCGTTATACGGCATTCTTACGGCTTTGAAACGCTGTATGCTCATCTGGCTGCGTATTATACCACAAAAGGGAAAAAACTCGTGAAAGGGGCTGTAATCGGCTTTGCAGGGAGTACGGGAAGAAGTACCGGCTATCACCTACATTATGAGATAAGGAAATACGGCAAAACTATAAAACCATATTGGTATGGATATGACAATCAAAGATGAAATAGAACAACTTATCCTGCGGTGTATCGCTTCCGACGGGCTGAAGGCTTGTCCGAAGGATCTGGCTTTCCTGGAGAAATACGGGCTGAAGAACCTGTTTTTCTTTTCTGTGGAATATGGAATGGAAGGTGCGGATACACAGTCACTCGACGGCAGGGCAAAAAGCCAGATAAGATGGAATCTCTATGTGACGGACTTCCCTCTCCTGCGGCGTATGTATGAGCGGGAAGGGAAAGGAGCATTGATGGAGTGCCTTTATTTGGAGGAAAGATATTTCAGGAAGTTCCTAAGCATAACCGGACAGGAGGATAAGCCATGACAAATCTGTCGGTTGTCAATTACATAGAGCGGATCAACCGGACGTACCGCTTCATCCGGATGGAAAGTACAGGCAGTCTAAGTGAACTGGCCGCCAAAGTGCGGGTAAGCGAGAGAACCATCAGCAATTATCTGGAGGAACTCCGGTTGATGGGAGCGGAAATAAAGTTCAGCAGGGTAAGGAATACCTATTATTTTGATAACCGGTTCGTGCTTTATGCGACGTTCGAAGCACGTATTGAGGCGGAGGTATTGAATGATTCAGAATAGCATCTTGTATGCAATTATAACAAATCTTTTAAAAACAATTAATTATGAGAAAAGTAAAATTCTTATTGTTGGCGGCATTGACGGCGATGTTCGTTGGCTGCCAGAGTGATGAAGTTTTGGAGCAGGACTCCGGCAATGACAGACCGACTCCTACCGGTGATACACGTATTACCATTGAAGGAGAAGGTATGAAAGATGTAACAACCCGTTCTTCGGATGGAAGAGTTGATTTTACTGGGGGATATGCAACGGGAGCAGGATTATATGATGGACGCAAGCATGTTTGGGTTGAAGCCCATCCTGATGCTGGTTATGAGGTGAGCTATTTTTATGGCGGACCATCAAGCGAGCCTAAAAAGTATGACTATGTACAATCTGGAACATCCGTATTTGATGTAGACTTAAGTGGTCAGGATCATACTTTCCATTGCGGGTTCAAGGAGAAGAAACGTAATTTGACTGTCAATGCAGGCTCCGGTGGTTCCGTTTCCCCATCAGGAACAAACAGCTACCAGGTGGAAAATGCAATCAATATTACAGCCACTCCAAATACAGGATATAAATTTTCCGGTTGGATTGTGACGGAGGGAGATGCAACTATCGCAAATTCAGGAAATTCAAGTACCACTGCAACCTTGCATAGTTCTAACAGTACTATTACAGCAAACTTTAGCATGAATTCCATAGATATATACTTTCATGGAAAACAATCTGATGGATTTGATGATATGTATATCAGTTCAAACGTGATTTTACCTTTTGAAGTTAGACTCACAGCCTGGCAGACAATAATAGAATGGGATGACCGCTATGATCCACCCCAGGAAACAAGTTATGAAAGAACTACTACTGTAACGTTAAAAGCCGGACAAAAAGAGTCTGACCATAATAATTTCTGGCTTGGAGTATCCAATGGTGGCAGTTGGGGTTGGAACATCTATGTAAATGGTATTGAAAAGATCAATGGAGATACCTATGTTTACAATGGAATAACTTATAATATTGTGGTTTTATAATAAAATAACAACTACTATCTCCTGTTAAACATAAGAAGGTGTCTCACACCTTTGGACACCTTCTTTTTTAACATAATATAGATTCCTATCTGCACAATATTTTGTATTATGCCATTAAAATCTTAATCATCTGAACTCATCATAAGTATTTCCCTGGACATAATGAAATTTGCTATCAGAAAATTCCTCAAAATAAATACCACCTTGTGCCCATATAATACTTGCTTTCCCCGGAAGTCCCGGATCTAATGTTCCATATACATCCGGTTGCTCCTTAAATTCCCATACAGATTGCCCCACATTTAACGTTCTGGTCCAATCCCTGCTTTGGAAGCTTTCTGTTGGCGGCTGTGCACCTCCCCATTCATCCTGTTTATCTACATAAAATTCTCCTTGCACCTGATAAGTAATTGTAATGGGAGATGTAATCGGATAATCAGATGTAACAATAAACTTCACATAATGGGGATAGCCTTGAACTCGGTCAAGAGAAACTGATAATTGGTTTTCAATCAACTCCGGTATATCTTGCTCAAAATTTGCTGCAATAGTACTGTTAGAACTATGCAAAAATGAAGTCCCGGTGCATCACTGCAGCGGGACTTCTCCACTTTAAATTCATCTTATGTCATGCCAATGAATTACATTTCCATACCGGTATCCGTCGTCAATTCTTTTATCCGGGCCATCTGTTTGTCCAGGAAATAATCAGCATACAGACTGTATGTCCCGTTTTCATAGAAACTGATCAGTCCTTTGCGGTAATTCAGGATATCGGCATCTTTTGAGGAGTACACCGGAATCAACCCAGCATTCATCATCACAATACTTTCCACAAGACGTGCCGTACGTTTGTTGCAGTCGATGAATGGCTGTATCCGTGCAATGTTGCAATGAAGATACACTGCACGTTCAAGAGGGTTCTCCAGCTCCGTCTGCCGATAAAGCACTTCGCTTAGTTTGAAACGTATTTCATATACGTCCCGAGGAGGTATATAATCGGTTCCAGATATCCTTACCGGACGTGTGCGAAACTGTCCGGCTTCTTCGTCGGAAACTAATCCGGAAGACAAACCTGAATGCAGCCGGAGCAGAGTACGTTCATCTATTACTTCAATATTCTTCCCCTTATGGATATATTCCATTTCAGAGACAAAAAGGTTATGCAGGTTCTTCAGCATTTTTGCATCCTCATATCGTTTTTCCGATGTGATGCCGTCTTTTAGAAGGGCTTCCGTCTCAACGTATGTATATGTGTTCCCTTCAATCTTTCCAGAATAATAGCACCACACTACAGCCAGATTATGTATCTCTGGTGATGTCAGATCACTCAATTTTGCCAATGGAGACTGAAGTATCTGTTCTGCCTTTTGTAATTGCTTATTTGAAAATATATTCATAACATATAAATTTTAGTGCCAGCTCTGAGGCGTTACTTTCACATAATTTGTCGTTTCATCCCAAATATACCCTCCCGTATAATTGCGATTAAACAGATAATCGGCATCACACCGGAGCAATATCCACTTATCCGAATTTTCAGCTCTCCAATACAGATGTACAAGCGGACTTGCATACCCAACGCCGTCATGTGTGGGGTTTAAATGTTTAACCGGAAACTGACAACTCATGATACCTTTCCAAAAACGTGTTCCTTCCGGGATGCTCACAGAGATCATGCCTAATTCATCACGCCATTCCTCATCGTTTACGGCTCCTTCTTTCTTGTCGCTTGGTCTGTATGAATTGGACTTCAGCTTAAATTCACGTTCCCACACAGCTTTTATTTTTCCTTTCAAGGCTTTTTCTCCTTTGTTTGACAAAGTATATACCAAATTCCACGGAGTATCATCAGGCACAGGATATACAAGAATAGAAGTATATCCTTGTCCTTCCACTTCCATCATGCGTAATGCCGGCAGATTATCCGGTGCAGGTGCTTTTACTTCATACAGCCATTCCTCATCCGTACTACCATAGTCATAATCTACTGCCTTGCACCACATTGTTTCTCCTTTCTTACGGAACAGAGGAACAAGCTGGTATGTACCGGGAGCGGAAGTAATATAGCACTGGATACGCTTACCGTCCCATGCACCATTGGTCTTGATGTCTATCGGCTGGAATTTTTCCACTATCTCATTGGTTCCTTCCCTCATGAATACAAAGCGCAGTTCTCCTTCCGATGTACCGCACCAGGGATAGTAGAATGTACCGAAAACCTTACCTTCATTCTGATAGCAATCATAGCCGTATTCCGTATAGTTCGGCCAAATGGTAAATTCGTAATCTTCCGGATTCGGATTGAGTATGATTTCATCCGTCTTACCATATCGGCTCCAATATTCCACATCTATATCAACCTGTTCCTTGTTTACCGGGGAATTATAGTTTCCTGTCATTTTCAAGGTGTAGGTGTATTTCATACCTGCCTGCCATTCATGCAGTACCGGGAATGTATAGGTATGTTCCTGCCCGTCAATGGTAAAACTTACATATACCGGTTCGTCGTGCGCCGGCTTGGGCATAAGGATGGCATCCACAATCACCGGGTTGGCATCATTGAGCATGTAGTTCCCGCCGGCCTTGATTATCCCCCGACCTGTTCCGTAATCCTTTGTTATCGTTCCTGCCGTGGCATCAAGCGTTCCAGCCGTATATACATTCTTGAAAGTCATGTCCGATACCAGCCCCGTACCCATGTATTCGTCTTTCATCAGGCGTACGCGTACCAATGTCATCGCATGCTTCATTTCCAGACTTGCAGTCGGAATATCCTTTGTTACCTTAGCCGTTCCATACAATATGTCGTCCTGGTCTGTCAAGTCGAAAGCAACCTTCGCATAGTCGGTCACAGCTTTGTCATACGGCAGATATGCTACTATATCGGCATCTCCTTCCACCGGTACATCCCGGTCTGCATTCCAGGTTTTCCCGTCAAAAAGATAAGAGGCGTTCTTTGTTGTCTGGCCGGTTCCACTTGTAGCGACAAAGACCCCCATGTCATGTCCCGGCATGAATGCTTCTATAATCCCTCTGGTCTGCGACATTGATTGTAGCGATGCAGTAATGCCCAACTGTATTTTGTCCGGCTTTTCATCCGGTTCATCCTTGTCTCCCGGTCCTACTACCGGCGGTTCGGGTTCCGGCAATACCCCATCCTCTCCGCATGAAAAAAGCGTGCATGCGAGTGAAGCTGCCAATATGTATCCGTATATCTTCATTGTTCTTAGTTCTTAAAATAAAGTATATTACTTAATAAGTATATTATATATTTTACTTGTTTACATACTTTCTCCAGAATTCTTCCAGCTTGTCGCGGTCCAAAGTCCCGTCTTCCCTGACGAAGCATCCCACTATTTTTTCAAGTACCGTTTTGACTCCCCTGCAACGGTGATCGGACGCGAATGACCTTAGCTCCCATACCAGATCCTCTGTTATTGCAATGCTTTGGTTATATGCCTTTCCTGCCGTTTTTTTTTCTTTCACAGGATTTTCTCCTACTATACCTTCCAAAGATATCCCTTTTGATTTGAACTCTTTCATAACGTCTATACAGTTATTCCTATTTTGCATTTAACTTTTCAATTCTCAGGAGAAATTCCTCTGTCAATTTGCGGTAATCCTCCGCTCCATTGGATGAAGGCGCATAATCGAAAATGCTCATGGCATTGTATTGGGCTTCTCCCAATGCCACATTGTTACGGATCACCACCTCGAATACGCTTTCTCCCAATGTCTCCTTCAGGCTTTCCCTGATATCCAGGTCCAGTTTCCTCTTGGCATTATATCTGGTCATGAAGTAACCGAGTATCCGGACGCCGGCTCCGAGCTTCCTTTTCAGCAGACTGATGATATAGTGTATTTTCTCAATTCCTTTCATTGCGAAATAATTTCCGTCTGTAGGTATGATTACAAAATCACTTGCCATTAATGCGTTCTGTGTGATAATCCCCAATGAAGGCGGGCAGTCTATCAATATATGATCATACTTTTCTTCCAGGCCTTTTATGATTTCCCTGAAAAGGAATTCTCTGCCGGGAGCCGTATTCATTACCACTTCCATTGCCTCCAGATCCAATGATGTCGGTATGACATCCACCTTTTCCAACCATTTTTGCGGTTTCAGCCTCAAAGGTTTGTCCTGCATACAATCCTGCAATACACTCTCAAGCAGGCTGTCCTGGGAAAGGCTTGCCATTTCTTCCCCGAATGTCGCTATCGTCGTATTTGCCTGCGGATCTGCATCGATAATGCAAACCTTTTTGCCATAGAACTTTGCAATTCCGGCTGCCAGATTCAATAAGGATGTGGTCTTTGCAACCCCGCCCTTATGATTTACACATGCTGTCGTTAATGTTTTCATTATATTTATATCTCCTTGATTATTACGGTGTAAAGATAGTAATAATTGTGCATTACTGCAAATATTTTACCATGTTTTTACTTATTAAGTATGATACTTGAATATATTTTATATTGTATTAATTAAAATATCAATATGTATATATAAGTAATTTACTTGTTTTATTTGTAAAGCATAAACATATAAAAAGTATTTTACTTTCAAGAGAAAACCGGTGTATCAGCCGGGATGCTTAATAAATGTAAAACGCAACGGCGTTGCGGCAAATTAAAATACTTTCGTTCAAAACATGAAAGCAGAAAATGCTTACGGCATGTGATAAAGTGGCAGGAAAGGTTGAAATCGTTTCATGTGTTACCGGAGAAGTTCCGAACGGTTTAAGAAATGAAAAAGCCCCCGGCCTGTTAAAAGTAACGCCAATCACTTTGTAACATTACGCAGAACCGCGCAACCGGGGGCAAGTACCCTCTGTTACGGTTCTGCTTTTTTATGTTACAAAAATGATTGGCGTTGCAAAGATACAATAAAATTATATATATGACATTATTCGAGATATTAAACCTAAACAAGGAACTATTGGAGCTTTTGGCCGAAATGGGTTCCAAGCCGGATGACTACAAGTATATCAGTCTGTATAAAGAGTATGAGAAGATGCGCAATACCGGCGACAAAGTAACCTATTGTGTTACCGTCCTTTCTGCCAGGCATGGTGTCTGTGAACGTAAGGTGTACGAGATTATCGGACGTTTTAAAAAGAAGTGTATGCATCACGCAGTATGAGTGTGCTATTTTTTTTGTTTTCATGGGTGAATAAGAAGAACTTTGCGCCTGAATTATGAACACAACCATTATATAACACGCTCAAAAGACTATAACAATGGAAAAGACTTACTCCCAGGCCCCGCTTCCTTTCGTGGGTCAGAAACGCATGTTCGCATCGGAATTCAGGAAGGTTCTGAAGCGTTTCAGTGACAAGACTGTTTTCATCGACCTGTTCGGTGGTTCCGGCCTGCTGTCGCATATCACCAAACGGGAACGGCCGGATGCCACTGTAATCTACAATGACCACGACAACTATCGTGAACGTCTGGGGAATATTCATCGTACCAATGAACTGCTGGAGGACCTGCGTGAGACAGCCAAAGGTTATCCCCGGCATAAAAAGATCACAGGCAGTATGCGCGATGTGTTTTTAGAGCGTATACTTCAGGACGAGCAAAACGGTTTTGTGGATTATCTTACCCTTTCATCATCCCTTCTTTTCTCCATGAAGTATGTTCTGAACTTTGAAGAATTGAAGAAGCAGAACCTTTATAACAAGTTGCGCCAAAACGATTACAACTGTGACGGTTATCTTGACGGTCTGGAAGTGGTCTGTTGTGACTATAAGGAACTTGCGGATAAGTACAATGCCGATACGGATGTTGTCTTTCTGGTTGATCCGCCCTACATGGCAACGGATATCAGTACATACAAAATGGACTGGAGGCTGCAGGATTACCTGGATGTACTGCTTGTCCTAAGCGGGCATCCGTTTGTCTATTTCACTTCCGGAAAATCACCCATACTGGATTTCTGTGAGTGGATGGAGCAACATCCTGGTATAGGCAATCCTTTCAGGGGGACATGCAAGTCCACACTTACGGCACGAATGAACTACAACTCGTCCTATACGGATATCATGCTTTACAAAGGGACTGCAGAAGCAGCTTAAGAACGTCCTTATATACCATCATATACATTTTACCACCTTGAATTCATCTTAGAGGACACTCCGGATGTGATATCCTGAGTGTCCGTTCTCTTTTTATTGTATATCGCAACGCAATTGCGATGAACCGCCGTACCTTGCTTCCCGAAAGCATATCATTATAATTAAAACAGACAGTTATGTTGAATAAAAGCAGTGCATTACCGGGAACAGCCCGGTTAAAGGCGATCCTGGAAGATCCGGATACGATTCTACAAATTGAAAACCCTACCGAGAAAATGCAACTGGCCGCAGTACAGAAAAAGCCGGAACTCATTGGGCATCTTCCTTTTGCCACAGAAAAGGTACAGCTCTCGGCTGTCATCACCTCTGCGGAAAGCATCTTCCTGATACACAACCCTTCACCGACAGCCTGTTTCGTCGCTATGGAAGGGATATTGGGACTAAGTCTTTTCCCCGGCCGGACAGTACTGGAAGCGGCAAAAGAACTGGTGCTGCAGATGCAGAAAGACAAAGCCGGGGAAAGGTCGAGTACAGCAGCCATTGAAAAATTCATGAAAGAAGTCGAACCTTTTAAAAACTGACACATATATGCCTACCGTTTTAGAACGACTGGCCGCCCTTTTCAGCCGGGATATGAGGGCGGTTCTCCGAAATCCCCGCGCCATCAGCATGATTGAAAACCCTTCCGAGCGTGTCCAGATGGCGGCAATACGAAGGGACAGAAGTGTTATCTGCTTCATAGACAAGCCTGCGGAAAAGGTACAGCTTGCCGCAATCAAGGGAGCCCCGCATAATATCCATTTCATTGCCACACCCAGTGAAAAAGTGCAGCTTACCGTCATACGCAACAGGCCTGTCTATATCGGTTTCATTTCTTCCCCTACGGAAAAGGCCCAGATAATGGCCGTGGAAAGAAAACCGGAATGCATCTCCCTGATAAAAAAGCCTGCGGAAAAAGTACAGTTAATGGCCGTATTGAGAAATCCTCAATACATCGCTTCCATCAAGGAACCTGCAGAGAAGGTACAATTGGCGGCCGTACAGAAAGCTCCGGAGTATATCCGGTATATTGAAGAGCCGACAAAGAAAGTACAACATATGGCCGTACAAGGAGATCCGGGAGTATTCCGGTATATCAAATCCCCTTCCGAGACAGTACAGCTGGCCGCAGTACAAGCCAGGGGAGAAAATATCGGTTATGTATCCGCACCTTCGGAAATCATGCAGTTTGCTGCAGTCAGGGAGAATCCCGGTAATGTCCGGTTCATTGAAGAACCGGCGGAGAAAGTACAGCTTTTTGTTCTGCATACTGACAAAAAAGCCGCACAGCTCATCCGGCATCCTTCGGAAGAGGTGAAAAGACAGGCAGAGGAGATGTACGGTGTCAAACTGGAAGGTGTTGCTGAGATAAAAAACGAAACGGAAACAGAAGCAGGAACTGCAACATCGAAGGACAAGGACAATGCCGATGCAAATGAAAACGCTTCTGCCGGGAAGAAAAGCAGGGAGACGCAAAAGCCGTCCGCCAAAACCGTAAAGGCCGCCACCGAAAAACTGGACGGGGAGATAAAGGACATCAATATGGAATATGACAAAGCCGTCCGGGAGATCCGGCAGAAAGAAGATGCCGGTTCCTGTCAGTCCGCGCTTCGGAGTGCCGGGGCAAACAGGGACAGACAGCTTGCTAAAGCCGTCGGGCAATTCAGTGAGTCGTCAACTTCCGGAAAGAAAGGGTACGATATGGAAAACATCATCAAGGATTTGCGCAAGGAAGGTGTCAAGGTGGAGAATATGCAGGCTACGGAATGGAATGCCCTGCTCAAAGGCAAGAGTATAAGTTCTTCCGCCGGTTCCACCACCCGGAAGGCCGCGACAAAAAGCCGTGCGTTGATGCTTTCGAAAACGCCGGTGGGATATACGCTCAAAGCCATAGGTACGACCAACCGGATGAGCCGGCAGGCCAGTGCCGATATGTAGAAGTTGAGTTCGTAATCTAATAGTATTACTTGTTTACTTATTTACTTTAATTTTATTTGAAGTAAATAAGTAAACAAGTTTTTCTTTCCGGATAAATCATATTGTCGTACTAACCGATAGTTAAGCTGATGGAAAATACATCTGAAAATGTTTTCACAAATGAAGAACAGGATATCATAGCGCGCAGCAAGGCGGCAGGATGTTATATGCAGGCTCCGAACGGACAGCCCACAAATTTGAATGAAAGGCAGTGGGTACAGGTCAGAACCGGAGCCTTCAAGGCATGGTTCGGAGATTGGGAAAAGGCCGCACGCATAAAAAAACTGTATAATGCCAGACCTGTGGAAATAACAGGCAATGAGATTGCACCGGGGGGTGATCTGAAACAATACAAGAAGAATGCCCTGGAATACGGCAAGAACCTGCGGGGTGAATATACGAATAAGGATACAAACACCCCGATATCCCTGACCGGCGGTAACAGTCGCGGCGGCATCCGGGAAATACTGCAGCATGACTACAAGGACAAGGAGCATCTTCAGAGCATTGCCGCCATTCCTCGGATTATAGAGGATTCGATTTTCATAGACGAGCTTCCCAACGAGGATGTCGGCAAGTATCCGGGGATAAAGTCGTTTTCCTATTATGTATGCGAGTTAAAGATAGGCGGGAGCAATTATACCGTCAAGGCGGTTATCGCCAATCAATACAACGGCATCAGATACTATGACCACAGACTCTCAAGCATAGAAAAGAGCGAATTGCTCTCAATTATCCCAACAATACAAAAAGCTGGAATTGAAAGTAATCTGCTCCTTTCCAATTTCAAAGATAAGCGTTTGTTTTCTATTCTCCAAACAAACAGCTCAAAAGTTGTGGATGAGAACGGGGAGCCGTTGGTGGTCTATCATGGTACATCCCTTTCAAGGGAGCAGGAAGGGCACAAAACCCGGTTCAGGATTGACGATGACTGGGTGATAGATGTGACCGACGCCCCTTTCCACACTTTCAGGGGCGGCGCATATGGCGGATTGATTTTCACCTCCTTTGACGAGGGAAAGGCCAGTAGCATCGGGTCGATACGCAGTATGGAACTGCCGGACGATGAAAACGGAGAAGAACAGTGGACGGAGGTAAGCTACGTATATGACCTCTTTGCCAATGCCAGGAAGCCTTTCGATGTAAAAGACGGGAATGCAGTCCGAGAGGTTCTGGATGAGTTAGGGGAAAATATTACAGCTTACGACTTCTATCTCGGTCTGGAACTCCCTGTTTCCCGAGAGGACGCGGAGAAAATGCTGGCAGGCGGTAACTCCTGGCGTATAGTGGAGACACCTACCATGCAGAAAGTCATCAGGGCAAAGGGCTATGATGCCATCCGGAGTATGGATGAGGGCGTCGAATGCCTGGCCGTTCTTGCTCCGAACCAACTGAAGGCGGCCGGCAAATATCTGTATTCGGAGCGGAACACCGGCGCTTTTTCGCCGGACATTGACGACATCCGTTTCCGGCAGGTATACCATGGCAGTCCGGCCTCCTTCGAACATTTCGACCGTGCCTTTACCGGAACCGGCGAAGGGGCGCAGGCCTACGGCTGGGGCACTTATGTGACAGAAGTGGACGCAATAGCCAAAAGGTATGCGGCCATCGGCATAAAGCGGGGAAACCACATCACCTATGACGGGGAGCCTTTATCCTCGGTACTTGACAACGAATATTATTTTGATGGCGTATGGAGAGTATGGAAACGTCAGATCCTTTCTTCCACCGACGTGGACAGTTTGAAACGGAACATTTCTTCCGTGTATATGGACGGGCGTGCTGCGGGCACATACAGCAGAAGGCGAAAGGCATTCGAGCAGCAGAAAAAGGATTTGCTTTCCGACATCGATGCCGGCAGGATATGCATTGAACTGCCACGCCACCTTTATACAGTGGAAATTCCGGAAAGCAACGGGACGAACTACCTGCGATGGGAGTCTCCGGTATCGCCGGAACAGCAAGGACAAATATTCCTGCAACTGCGAAAAGAGCATATACTTTTCTCCGGTGTTACAAGCGATTTTTGGAATGGCAAGTCCCATGTATGGAACAGTGGCAAGGAGTTCTATGGCTTTCTGGACTATATGTTCATAGATTTGGAAACGGACACTGATTCGGGACGTCTCGCCAGCGAGTTTCTTTCGCGGGCGGGTTTTACCGGTATTGACTATCCGGCGGAGTATTCGACCGGCGGCCGGGCTGACGGTGCACGGAACTATGTCATTTTCAATGAGGCCGACCTGAAGATAACCGCCCATGAACGTTTCCGTTTCATAGGAGAAAAAGGGGCTTCCAACCTTGACCGGTTTGAAGGAGTCTGTTCGCGTCTGGAAAACCTTGCAGTGGCCCGCGAAATGGAAAAGTCAGGCAAGGATGCCGGAACAATAAAAATGGCGACAGGCTGGGAACGCGGAGTTGACAGCAAGTGGCGCTATGAGACACCGGATTTCGAATACCATCCGGCCGGAGATCTGGGCTACTCACGCCTGTTGGAAAAACAGTCCTGGTACGGGGAGTTTGAAAATCTTCTTGACCGGCAAATAGAGGGGAAGATGCTCCCTGAGGCGGAGTGGAAACGTTTTGCGGAACTGACGGAACTGGCAGCCGGACTGAAGGAACAGGATGCACTGCGTGAACGGATTTATCTGGATGATTATGTGAAAGACGATGAACTGTTCCATGCCTATCCTGAAATGAAACAAACCCGGTTGGAGTTTGTAGACCTGCCATCGGCTGACTACGGCGGAACCTATCTCCATTCGGATAACAGGATAGTAGTAAACATTTCCCGGACAGATGATGTAAAGTCCGTCCTGGCACATGAGATACAACATGCCATACAACGCATGGAGGGATTTGCAAGGGGAAGCAGCCCGGAGGAATTTAAAAATACGGCAGAGAATGTGATTCTGGATATCGTACAGGCCACTGACGGAAGGATTTTAGAGGGTGGAGGTTTCGACAACACCCCGAAAGGTATATTCGCTGCGCTTGGCCGGGAAGTACCCTATGGGACAATATTGAGGCGTTACGATTACCCTCTCAGCCTCGTGGCTGAAAAATACGGGTACGAAAATATCTTTGACCTGGTGAATGACATTGACCGGTTCAAAAGCAGCATACAGAAATACCGTTCCACTGCTGGGGAAGTGGAAGCGCGTAATGTGCAGGCCAGGATGAATTTTACTTCCGGCCAAAGACGGAACACGCTTGCCGTTTCCACCGAGGATATTGCCCGCAGCGAACAGATATTCCTTTCAAGGGAGGCCCGGATGGATGAACTCGCACGCCATGCGTCTTTTCTGGCCGGAAAACAGCATATTCCTTTGGAAGTGGTCCGTCGTGCCGATGAGGTAAGCTCTCCTGACGTGCGCGGCCTACTTTCCTGCGGAAAAGACATCCGGGGATGGTATGACATTCCCTCGCAGCATATATGCCTGTATCTTCCGCACGCCCGGGGGAAAGAGGATATCGAACGTACCCTGTTGCATGAAGGTGTGGCGCATTATGGTCTGCGCAGACTTATCGGGGACGGGCATATGGATGCGTTCCTGGACGAAGTGTTTGCCGGCTGCGGGGAAAAGTTGCGCGGTGAAATTACCCGCCTGGCCGGGACGGAAAAATTAGACATACGGGTTGCCACTGAGGAGCATCTAGCGCATATAGCAGAGAACGGTATCGATCTGTCCGTTTGGGAAAGGATCAGCCTGGCTTTCAGGAACCTTCTGCGGAAGCTGGGATTCAATATCGAGATCGGCACGAAAGAGCTTAGAAGTATACTCCATGCTAGTGGGGAGAAGCTGAAAAAAGCGGAAACAGCAGCCGCACCTGAAAAAATCCGGATATCCGGAGGTGAGCTTATACTGGAGCCAAAACATGGCAGTGCCTGTATCAAGAAAAGAGGTTCGGAAGTGGATGTAACACCGGTACTGGAGAAGATGAGAGAAGCGGGTGTCAAACCGGTTTCCTTTACTCCGGAACAATGGAGAATGCTTTTTAGCGGAAAATCCTTGCAGCTGGCCGATGGCAGGATGCTTATGGTTGTCAAGGGACCTTCGGGCTATGGAGTAAGGCTCACCGGGATGGCAGCCTTAAAGAGGAAAGTTACAGAAATGGAATTATAACGGAAATAATTTGCGATATGAAAACGGATAGACACAAGTTTCTTGATAAGGCTGAACCGGAGAATGAACCGGCGGGGATATGTAGTTTTTCCTGGGGAAACCGGGAGCTCAGGATCTTTGGTGAACAAATGACCTTACAAGTCAACGGAATTTCCCATGATATGACTTCTGTGTTGGATGAACTTCGTGATATCGGGGCAAAACCGGAGAAGACAAGTCCCGCCAGATGGATATCACTACTGCGGGGAAAGCCGACTAACCTGCCGGGGTACGACAGACCGCTTATGATGATCAAAACCCCGTCCGGTTATACGGTCAGATGTCTGGAAACTACGAGTTGCAGGGATGATAAATCGTTGCAGATGGATTTACTGTAAAACAAGTAAATTACATATTAAGTATTAAAGTAAATTATTATAGTAGTATGGAGAATTGTGTCATTTATATCAAGCTGTTTATATTGGCAGTGGCTTCACTGATAACAGGAGTTTCCACCATAAGTCGCAAATGGTATATCAATTTCTTTGTTTTTTTGCTTTGCATAATTGTTGAAACCTGTCTGGCATATCTGTTTTTTCCGGCATATGTGTTTTATCCGGCATGTGCTTCCCTGGTCATATTCGTCCTGTCATGGTTATGGGAACGGGGCAAACCGAAAAGCCCCGGAGAAAACAATAACCCGATCAGGCTCCCCGTACAATCGGGAATATCGAAAAACTATCTGGAATTTTATTATTACTATTCCAATTTCCTGATTTATGGCGGAGCCGGTTCAGGAAAGACCAAGAGTATAGGCAAGTGGTTGTTGGAGGAATATATCCGTTTGGGGTTTGCCGGCTTTATATACGACTTCAAGGACATCGATTATACCCGGACTGCCTATAACCTGATAGAGAAGCATGGTTATCCGCACAAGTTTTATTATGTCAGCTTTGACAGGCCCGCGCGTTCATACCGTTTCAACCCGCTGAAAGTTGTAAAGGACCGCACCGAACTGTTGCAGCTCATGGAGGATATCCTGCTTGCGCTGCTTCCCAAGAAAGAACAGCAGAATGAATGGGTGGCCGGTGGGCTGGGTATTCTGCGTGGAGTGGCTTTCAGGTTTTGGGACGAGTTTCCCGAATACTGTACGCTGCCTCATATCATGGCGTTCATCATGACGGCTTCTTCCCGGCAGCTTTCCATGTTTCTTCAGCAGAATCTTGTTTCGGAAATGATGGCCGGTGCTTATCTGAAGGCAGAAGGCTCCGAGAAGACACAGGCCTCCTATCTTTCCACCCTGTGTAATAATCTGGCAACCATATCACAAAACGAGGAGATTGCCTATATCCTTTCGGGGGATGATTTTGATTTCAACCTGATCGACCCGGAAAACCCCAAACTGTTTGCCATCAGCAACAGCTTCTCCAAGAACTCGGTCTATGCACCTGTCATAGGCATGCTCATGAGTATATCGGCCAGACAGTTCACCATGCAGAACAAGATCCCGTTCGTGTATGTTCTGGATGAAATGACAACGGTGAACATCAAGAACTTTGAAACGCTGCCTTCAGTATTGCGTGAATATCTGTGCGCTTTCATCCTGCTGACACAGTCCGGTTCCAAGCTGGAGAACCTGTATGGTAAACTCGACAGGGCATCGGTGGAAGCCAATTTTGGAAATCTCTTTCTCGGACGTACCAAAGACGTGGAGGCATTGAAATATTACCCGTCGATATTCGGTAAGGAGGAAAAGGAGCGGAAATCCAGAAGTACCGGAAAAAGTGGCGGTGGTACGAACAGGAGCGTGACCGTATCCTCACAGAAAGAGGACATCTATCAAGGACGCGATTTTGCGGATTTGGAACCGGGAGAGTTTATCGGTTCGGCCACCCGTGCCAATGTAGACTATTTCAAGGTGAAGTTAAAGGAGTTCAACCAGAAGAACGAGAAACCTCTGCCGGATGTCAGGGTATTGGAACCTGAAGAAATCAGCAGGAATTTTGCAAGAATACTTGATGAAGTCCGTGAACTGTTTCCCTGTGAATAGTGATAACGGCATATAGGTTCTGGTTCTTGTATTACAGTAGAAGCCTTTGCGGATTATCCAATTGCTTCTCCTATCACAATCTCATATAGCACACAAGGAACTTTCACATACTATGATGATCCACATGCACCCTGTCAAACACCTATAGACTACTTTAGCAGCAAGATTCATACTAAGACTTTAAAGGTTGAAGAATCTGATTGGGAATGCTAAGTGATGCTATTCTATTAATCATATCCTCTGCTAAGGTAGATTTTGATATTTTTTTAATTCTCAATATAATTATATATAAAATAGAATAACCGTTTGGAATAAGAAAGAGGATGTATCTTTAGGATATGACCTATTTCTTTTTCCCCTGCGGAAACCTCCGCCCTTTCCTCGCCGGCAACGAAAAAAACTTTTCTTCCCAGTTGCCTTATCCGAAATTTTAAATACCTTTGCACTTGAAATGGTTCTGTTTTGTCCGTCCGGGCAAGCAGATTAAAAGGGAATCGGGTGAAAATCCCGGACAGTCCCGCTGCTGTGAAACTCCATTTTCAACTTTGCGAAAAATACTTATGCCACTGATGTAACGGTTACATTGGGAAGGTTTCGCGAGGGGAGTCAGTCAGAAGACCTGCCATCATTCATTACCTCCTGTCCTCTGGGGTTAGGACAACGGTCAGTTTTAAGTTTACATTTTTAAGCTTGTGAGTTTTTGAGTCCTTTAGCCAATGCAAAGCAACAACTTATAAACTTACAAACTCAAAAACTAAAGACCTAAATACTTAATATTAAACATACAACGCGTATGATGTATTGCAAATGCAGAAGGCATCTGTCCTTTGATATCCTACTGTTCCTTGCGATTTGCATTGGAGGGAATACGCCCTTATGGGCACAAAGCAGGCTGGACAGCATCCAACAGTTGGACGAAGTGGTGGTCACCGCCAAGTCGTACAAGGAAGTTATCCCTGCGCAGAAAATGGACAAGCTCACTCTACAGTCGCTGAACAGTTTCTCCGTGGCCGATGCCATCCGTTACTTCTCGGGTATCCAAATCAAGGATTACGGAGGAATAGGTGGACTGAAAACTGTGAACATCCGCAGCCTCGGTACCCACCATGTGGGAATTTTCTATGACGGCATCCAATTGGGAAACGCCCAAAACGGACAGGTGGATTTGGGTAAATTCTCATTGGAGAACATGGAAGAAATCTCGCTTTACAACGGGCAGAAGAGCGAAATTTTCCAACCGGCCAAGGACTTCGGTTCTTCAGGCTCGGTGTACCTGCGTTCGCGCACGCCACAATTCGCCGAGGGAAAGAAGTATAATCTGAAAGCCACCGTCAAGGGAGGCTCATTCGATTTGATCGACCCTTCCATCCTCTACGAATACAAGTTCAGTGACCGGATGAGTGCTTCGTTCAACGCAGAGGTTATCAACTCGTCCGGAAAATACAAGTACCGCTACAAACGGGTGTATCCCAACACCCACCAGGTGATGTACGACACTACCGCCGTGCGCCAAAACGGTGACGTATTCTCCACTCGGATCGAAGCCGGACTCTATGGCAAAATACCCGAAGGCTTCTGGCGAATAAAAAGTTACTTTTATCACTCCAACAAGGGTATTCCCGGAGCCATTGTAAATAATGTATGGAAGAACTCGCAGCGGCAGACCGACCGGAATTTTTTTACACAGGGCACTTTCCAGAAATCCCTGTCCCGCCGGTTCGACCTGCAAGCCAACGTGAAGTACGCTTACGATTATATGAACTATGTTAACCCGGACACCACGTTAATGCTGATAGACAACACCTTCAAGCAACAGGAAGTGTATGCCTCCGTGGCAAGCAAATATGCCGTCAACCGCGTTTGGGACATCGCCCTTTCGGCCGACATGCAATATAACGTTCTACACTCGAACATGGACGGCTTTGTCTTCCCCCGCCGACTGACCACTCTGGTGGCAGTGGCCACTGCGCTCGACTTGGGTAAAGTGAAGATACAGAGCAGCTTGCTCGCCACTTGGGTGCGCGAACGCATTCGCTCCGGCAACACAGCTCAGGAAGATTCAGCCAAGGCAGCTCCCGACAAGCGGGAATTTACTCCTGCCGTCTTTCTGTCTTACAAGCCCTTCAAGAGACACGATTTCAACATCCGCGCCTTCTACAAGCAGATATTCCGTATGCCCACCTTCAACGATCTGTATTATACGGACATCGGCAATATTGCCCTGCGCCCCGAGTTCACCCACCAGTACAACCTTGGGATGCAGTATGGAAAGACGTTCAAACGCGGATGGATAAGCCGCATCGACCTGCAGGCAGATGCCTACTACAACGAGGTGACGGACAAAATCGTGGCCGTGCCCAAAGGAAACGGGCAGTACCGTTGGATGATGATGAACCTGGGCTACGTGGAAATACGGGGCATTGACGCCTCGTCCACCACAGAATTCCGCCTGCCTTGGGACATCCTGCTGAACCTGCGCCTGACCTACACCTACCAGAAAGCACAGGACTTTACGAAACGCAAAAGCGACGTGCTACAAAACCTGACCTATGGCGGTCAAATTCCTTATATACCTTGGCACAGCGGGTCGGTCATCGCTGGCATCCACTGGCGATCGTGGCAGTTGAACTACAGCTTCATCTATGTAGGCGAACGCTACCACAGTTCAGCCAACATACGCGAAGACTACGAACAGCCATGGTACACGCACGACATGGCCCTCATTAAAAACTTCAAAGTCAAGGATACCAACCTGCGCTTGGCACTGGAGGTCAACAACCTGCTGGCACAAGACTACGAGGTAGTACTGAACTATCCCATGCCCAAACGCAACTACAAACTGTCATTCACTGTTGAAATATGAAGCAAAACATACGCTACACACTTATCAGCCTCCTGGCGCTCTGCACCCTCGGCAGTTGCCGGGACGATGTGGAGATGATTCTCTCCGAAGACGAATACACGGGCTACACCCGCACCCCGGACGGTTACCGCGGGTTCTACCTGCTCAACGAAGGTAACATGGGCAGCAACAAGTCCACACTGGACTACTATGACTTTACCACCGGCATATACACCCGCAACATCTATGCCGAGGTGAACCCCACCGTTCCCAAGGAACTGGGCGATGTGGGCAACGACATCGGCATCTACGGAAGCAAGATGTATGCCGTCATCAACTGCTCCAACAAAGTGGAGGTGATGGACTACCAGACCGCCAAACGAATCGGCCAGATAGACATTCCCAACTGCCGCTTTATCAAGTTTGCCGGGCGATACGCCTATGTCACGTCCTATGCCGGGCCAGTGGAAATCAACCCTAACTACGAACAGATAGGTTACGTGGCCCGGGTTGACACCGCTACCCTGAAAGTGGTGGATCGCTGCCTGGTAGGATACCAACCCGACGAACTGGAAATAGTGGACGGGAAAATCTATGTGGCCAATTCCGGCGGATACATGGGTGCTGGCGAGACTTCGGGTTACGAACGCACCGTGTCAGTCATTGACATCTATACCTTCACCGAAGAAAGGCGCATTGATGTGGCCTACAACCTGGAACGCATTAAAGCCGACCGCCGGGGCGATCTGTGGGTAAGTTCGCGCGGCGATTACAAGGGGCTGCCCGCACGCCTCTTCTTCATCGACCGTAAAAAGCAGCAGGTAACCGACACCATCCCCATAGCCGCCACCAACTACTGGATAGACGATGATCTGCTTTACGTGTACGGCACAGAATGGAGCTACATTACCAACGACTGGAATATCAGTTACTCCATTGTCAATACCGTGACACACGAGATAGTTACCCGCAACATCATTACCGATGGCACTAATAAGGAAATCGAAATGCCTTACGGCATCATGGTGGACCCGGAAACCAAGGACATCTACATCACCGATGCAGGCAACTACGTGACACCCGGTGCCCTCTACTGCTTTGACAAATACGGGAAGAAGAAATGGGTGCAACGTTCGGGCAACATTCCCGGACACTTCGCACTGGTTCCCATTTACAAGTCGGACAGTGCACAGCCTGATCCGGTGCTGCAGTTCCAATGAAAAAACACTCTTAAAAACTGATATGATTAAATGGGTGAGTTTATTAGTCTACAAGTTCTTAAACCAATGTAAAGGAATAACTTAGAAACTTACAAACTCAAAAACTAACAAACTAAATACTTAAATAAAAATGAGAAAACAGTACTCTTTTCTATTATTGGCCCTCACCCTACTACTTTCCGCATGTTCCTCGGAAGATGAGAGTATGGAAGGCATCCTGCCCCCCGCCATCGCGGGGTTGGAAAGTGAATACACCCTGCTGGCAGGCGAAGAGCTGACTTTTGCCCCCACCGTGGAAAACGGAGAGCATGCCACCTGCCTTTGGACACTGGACGGTGCGGAAGTGTCGCGCGAAGCAACCTACACTTTCCTCGCTGGGAATGAAGCATATACCCACACCCTTTCTCTGCAAGTGAGCAATGAAGCCGGAAAGGACGAGAAAACCGCTCGCCTGAATGTCATCAGCCAGGGAAGCACCGTCACACTGGAAGCGCAAACTTACACGGTGGTCCCCATTGAGCTAAACGGCACCCCGCTGGGAGGAGGCACCTGGAAAGTGACCTCCGCAGCATCCGATCTGTACCGCCTCACCGGGGCCGATACCGATATCCCCTCGTTCATTGCCGCCCGCGAAGGACGCTACATCCTCACCGCCGAGAACGAAGGAAGCAAGACACATGTTCTTGTCAACGTAAAGGAGCGGTCCGGAAAGCTGACCTCCAATATTGCCTCCGTGCTTGACTATATGCCGGCACCCGGACAGTTTGTCAACGTGTTGCCCGAGTATGAGGAAGGAGACACCCACGAAGACATGGTACGCAAGGCCGGCGAGTGGCTGGTGGGGGACGAAGCCTATGCCATCACCCTGGGAGGCTGGGGCGGATACGTGGTCGTAGGCTTTGACCACACTATACCCAATGTGGCCGGATTGCGTGACTTCCGTATCAATGGCAATGCATTCGACGCGGTCGACAACGGACGACCCGATGCGCCCAAGGGAGGCAGCTGCGAGCCGGGCATAGTCATGGTGGCCTATGACAAGAACAAGAATGGACGGCCCGATGAGGACGAGTGGTACGAAATAGCCGGAAGTGGAAACTTCACCACCAAAACTGAAGCTTGGTACAGTATCGCCGTGGAGAACGGGAACGACACCGATGTGTTCCGCGACTACGAAATGACCTACTACCGACCCACCCGGGAAGAACCCGAAGAGAGCGCCGAACCAGACAACCCGTTGGCCTACATTACCATCAAGGACTATATACGCTGGACCGACAATCGGGGCAACAATGAGTACAAGGTGAAGAACGTGTACCATACTCAAACCTACTATCCCGCCTGGGTAGACGAGAACCAACTTACCTTCCACGGTATCCGCCTGGCCAACAATGCCATCAACGAAGGCAAATTCAATCCGGGAATCAATTCGGGAAGCGTCTACTTCGTACTCTATTCTTTCCGATACGGCTATGTGGACAACAGCCCCAATGTGGATGATAACTCGGCCATTGACATAGACTGGGCCGTCGACCGGGAAGGCAACCCTGTGGAACTCCCCGGTGTGGACTTCATCAAGGTGTATAACGGTGTAAACCAAGAAAACGGCTGGTTGGGCGAATGCTCTACCGAAGTGGAACGCGGTGAAGACCTCCACATGCAGGGCAAGCGCATCCCCACTCTGGAAGAATGAAACGGACAGAGAGAAATAACCATATACTAACTAAAAACGAATTGAAAACATGTATTTGAACAAATTATTTAAACTGCTCGTGCTCCTCATAGGGCTGACCTTCAGCTTCACAGCCTGTGACGACCATTATGATGAACTGAAAGGGGACATCAACGACATTTACGGCCAAATAGACGAACTCAAGACCGACATCGAGGCATTGAAAGGACAGGTCAACTCCATCCAGGGCATCGTGGATGCCATCAATGGTGGAAAAGTGGTGACCGATGTAAAGGAGACCGAAGACGGACGGGGCTACGTAATCACTTTCAACGACGCCAGCACCATCGAAGTAATGAAGAAGACCAACGGCTCCGCCATCAGCATAATAGAAGTGGAGGGCGTGTACTACTGGGCCATCGTGACCAACGGCATCCCTGCACAACTGCTCAATGAAGCAGGCGAACCTATTACTGTGATCGACAATACGGTTGAACTCACGCTGGACGAACACGGCTACCTGACACTGAACGGCAAGCGCGTGACCGATGCCAACGACGACTTCGTGCGCTTCAAGAAAGGCGAAAGCGGAGCTTTCTTTAAAGACATCATCGTGACGGATAAAAGCGTGACTTTCGTCCTGCCCGATGACTCACAGATTGTACTTAACAAGGAGACAGGTACTTTCCTACGCTTCGACACTGACCAGAAAATGCCTTTCTACCTGCTGAAACCAGAACGTGAAACCCGAATCAACATCAAGTTCTCGGCTAATCTCAAGACCCTCGAGGTGCTCTCTGCTCCCGAAGGATGGACCACGAACGTACATCGCGCCAACAGTTACGTGGCCGTGACTCCGCCCGCCAATGCTACCATGGGACTAGGGGAACTGCGCCTCCAGGGCACCGATGAAAACGGTCTCGTATACCTGGCCATCGCACGTGTCAGCGTGAAAGGAAGCGGATTTGCCGACCCGGCAGGCGTGTTCATCCTCAACGAAGGAAACATGACCACCGAAAACGGATCGCTCATCTACATTGACAAGGAAGGCAAAGTACTGGACTACGCCTACCGCACCATGAACGGTACGGAGCTGGGCAACGTGACGCAAGACATCTACATCTTTAACAAAAAGATGTACATCATTTCGCAGAACGGAAAGACCAATGCCGTAGGAACCGGGTTCGATAACGACGGCATGCTCGTGGTGGCCAATAGCGAGACCTTGGTCAAGGAAGCCACTTTCAATGAAGAACTTTCGGCCCTGAATTGGCCCACACACATCGCCGTGCTTGATGAGAAAAACATCTTTATCCGCGATAACTACGGCGTGCACCTCTTTGACAGCGAGGCAGGTATCGAAACCCTCATCGAAGGCTCCAAAGGGGCAGGCAAGCTGACCATGGCCGTAGCCGATGGAAAGGTGTTTGCTATCGCAGGCAGCAAGTTGCTCGTATTGGAAAAGGGAAAGACCACCGTTGGCAAGACCATTGACATGGGACAGCAGATTGCGGCTGTAGCCAAGGCCAACGACGGCAACCTTTGGGTAAGCATGCAAGGAAGCCCCGCGAAGATTGCCAAGGTGAACAGCAAGACCGGTGAAAGCATCAAGACAAACGTTGTGACCGAGGTTAATCTTAATGCTGGCGCAGGTGCCGGATGCTCCATCACAGCTTATCAGAATAAGCTGTACTACAGCGGACTGGGCAGTAAGATCTACCGTCACGACTTTGAAACGGGCACAACCACGATGCTGGGCGATGTCAAGGAATTCAATTCCGAAATGACCATGACCTACAATCCCATCGCCGTACACCCCATAACCGGGCACATCTACATGAACCGAATCAAGGGATATGGCTGGAATTTCCTCATCAACTCCATCTTTGAACTGGAAGACACCGGAAACGGACTGAAGATAGTGCATGAGTACCGCGACTACACCCACTTTCCAGCCGGCATCTTCTTCCCGGCCAGCTTCCCGCAAGCGGCAGGAGAATAATAAAACATGAGCAGCCATAGATTCTCTCTGCTATAGATTATGCTGTTCCGCCGTCCGCTCGGATTCTACCCGAGCGGACGGTTTTATTTGTTCAATGCTTCGATAAATTTTTATCGATAAATTTAATTAAACACTAAAGTGAAGGTGTATCGTAATAGTTCTCATTTTGATACATTTTTGTTAATAAATTTCTAAGAAGAGATGAGGTTGTGTCAAAACGTTGGCACAACCTCTTTTATATTTTACAGTTCTGCTATATTTTCTTTTGGCTATGCTGCTCTTTCCTCATGCATTTGGCAACAAGTTGCTATATTCCAATTATATCGGGTTATAAATAGTTCCATAAACATATATTTGGCAACTGTAATGAGTCCCTTTCCTTCTTTTATCAGTTTAGCACACATTTTTTTGATATTAAAGGCTATAGCAAAGAAAGCAAAGTCCATTGTAACCTTGTCTTCTCCCATATGCCGGAATCTTCTGTATGCCATGTTGTATTTTATTTGTCCAAACACAGCCTCTGATTCTATACACCTCCTGCCTCTATGCTTGATACCTTCTTCTGAGAGCAACCTTTCCCGTGCCTGCCGTTTGTATTGATTTAATCGGTGGTTGACTTCTATAATACGGTTCCCCCGGGCTTTAAAACAACTGCCACGCAAAGGGCAACCTTCGCATCTTTTTGCTTTATACCGGGTACTTTCGGTGATGTATCCGCTCGCTGTCTTGTCACGTTTGGTTCCTATACGGTTCATGTGCTGTCCCATAGGACAAACGTAATAATCCTCTTGGACATTGTAATGGAGACTTTCGGCATGGAACGGGTTGGGAGTATAACGGGGACGCTGTTCTTTATGGAAGTAATTGTACTTGATGAAGGCTTCTATCCCATTCTCCTGCATAAACCGGTAATTTTCTTCCGAACCGTAACCGGAGTCTGCCACACAGATATTCGGTAAACGGTTATAGCGGTACTGGAAAGAGTGGAAAAAAGGTATGAGGGTCAGTGTATCGGTAGGGTTGGGAAACAGACGGAAGTCTGTGATGAATTGGTTTTCAGCACCTATTTGCAGATTATATCCGGGTTTGGTCTGCCCGTACTTCATGGCATCTTCTTTCATGCGCATGAATGTGGCACCAGGATCGGTCTTGGAATAGGAGTTACGTTCTCCAAGGGTATCAAGGTGATTGTCGTATTCTATCAGCTTGTCACGATACCCTTCAAGTTCCCTGACCTGCTTCTTCTTTTTGCGCAGGGCTTTCTTTTCTTCCTTATCCTTTGTTACAGGCTGGCGTTCCAGGGCTTCTTTAAGTTCATCCACTATGTCAGAGAGCCTGCAGGGAGTAAACTCCACGGATGTGTCTTTTATAGAGTTCTCCTGTGCAATGGCTTCATCCACCTGCTCCAAGAGAATACGGATTTTATCCATTAGTCTCGTACGGTTCCGTTGACTGTCTTGCGCCAGACAAAAGTATATTTGTTGGCTTTGGATTCAATCTTGGTGCCGTTGATATACTCCACATCAAGGCTGATGAAACCTTTATCGGCAAGGACAAGAACCAACTGGGTAAATACATTATTTATTTCCTCCTTTACACGGTTACGAAAACGGTTGATCGTGATAAAATCCGGATGCTCATTACCGGCAAGCCAAATATAATGAATGTCACGAAGGAGGTGGTTCTCTATTTTACGGCAAGAATAGATATTATTCATGTAGGCGTAGATTATCACCTTAAGCATCATTTTAGGATGATAAGGACAACGGCCCGTTTCCTTATAAAGTTTCTTGAAACTCTCAAGATTGAGATTGTCAATAACAGCATTCACGATGCGGACCGGGTCGTTCACAGCTATGTTTTCATCAATTCTTTGTGGAAAAAGAACGGTTTGGTTGGGAATGTAAGGACGAAAATGTAACTTTGCCATAACGAAAAACTTTATACCTAAAGATACGAAAACTTTGGGTAATAACAAAGCCCGGGCTTGAGAAAGTCTGGGCTTTGCGCATAAAAAAAGGCTGTGTCAGCGTTTTGACACAACCTCTTGTTTTTGAAGGGGTAGGGAAACACCCTTTTTTGGGGGAGGACTTCCTCAACTATCTTAGTCATTTGCGCATAATCCTGGCATGCCATTCACATTCCGGATGATAACCATAGAATCTTTTACCATCCCCACCCAAATCCCAGGGAGAAGTTATTTCAATTGAACGTTTTGGCAGAAGATCGTATTTTGCTTGAGCTATTAGTATTTTTGTATATCTTCTAAAACGTTTGGACGCAACTCTTTTGCCTTTCTTCTGTGATTTGCATCCACACCATACTCCAGCGGGAAACTTCTTCTTCGATCTACTCATTTTAATGTAATGTTATGAATACAATCATCTAACCGGATAGACTGTATTCTAGTTAAACATTACATCTTTTTGCTGTTTAAATTCATCACTTCAATAAGAATAATAGTTGTATACAACAGATTACCATAATGCGACTTGGCCTATGCTCCTAATTTCAAGTTTAGCACTTATTCCCATAGCTTTAAAAACTCTTGCAATGGTGGAAAAGGTTAAATTCTTACCGTTTTCAATTCGGGAGATTTGAGCCCGCTGCACTCCTATCAGATTCCCTAATTCCTCTTGTGTTAGGTTCTTCGACTGACGAGCTTGTTTAATGGCTTCACCAATTAAGAAAGAGTTTAAATCAGCTTCAAACTGATCTCTTTTGGGAGTGCCTTTTTTCCCTATGTGCTTATCTAATATTTCTTCTTCTGTATAAAATTTCATTGTTTCATTTTGTCTTTAATCTTCGTTGGTAAGTTGTTCAGAAAATCATCTGCATCTTTTGAATAGATGATTTTGAATTTAGTCTTTTCTTCCATAAGTTGTTGTTTTTATGCAGCAAAGGTAATCTTTTGTTTCCATACAACGAAACATTTGTATTTATTTTATGCAGCCTGTTGTGTCGTTTGGGCGAGTGTGCTCCTATTAGTGGTATAGGTTCACACTCCAAATCATCTTTCCCTATCTGCATAATTGGGAGAGGATATACCTAATATAAACTGACAGCAAGACGGTAAAATAACATTAGTAGAGTTCGTTGAAGCACAGTCGGAACTGACCGATGAATGGAAAGAATGGATTGATACTCGGCCAATAAGCGGTGAAAGCGCTAGAGCCTTTCTTGCCTGGCATGAAGAATACACCATGAACCATCAGAACAGTAACCAAACGATTCCCTTACTCAGAGTAGGGGGATTGTTGTATTTACATAGGCAGGGATAATAACTCCTCGTGTATAAATTTCATTCCACAACTATCTTACGCTAAACGTGCGAGAAAGCCCGTTCCTTTAGGTATGGGAGTATGTCAATTCGTTCAAAGCACCACATCACCAATGCTAAATACCTATATATAGGTATTTAATTCATTTTTATACTATTAAAATGGTATTTTAACAGTGTTAAGTAGTGACTATTTTTGCACGCAAAATGGAAAACCAGCAACTGTACTTCTGAGAGAATGTAATGTATTATATTCTATAATTTCTGTACGTAATGAGATTGTCCAAACAATGTAGTAAAATGTAATAAAACGGCATAGCCCAAAAATAAAAATTAACTATTGTTGCTAATATCAGAATTAACCATGTTGTCTGGTGATGCCAAGGTAAAGTGCTATTTTTTAAAGGTTGTTGTATATAAATCTTAGTGGTAAGGATAACCATAATTATTAATATATGAGTATGAAAAAAAAGAAAAGAGTATTGAATATAGTATTTGTATACTTATACTTAATGTACATAGGAGCCACCTTTCCTGTCAAAGCGCAAAGTAATTACAAAGTCAAACTTACAGGTATTGTTTACGAATACGACCAAAATAACAAGCTTTTACCTTTAGAATTCGCAGCAGTGTCCATTCCAGAATCTTCATTAGGGACAACCTCTAATGAAAATGGTAGATACACACTGGAAAATGTACCTACTGGTAAAATTCGTATGCAAATTCAATATTTAGGCAAAGTTTCTATTGACACCTTAATAAATGTAAGTAAGGACCTGGTTCTTAATTTTACAATGAGGAATGAGGATTTTAAGTTGAAAGAAGTAACAGTAACCGCAACCAACAACCGTTCGGGCAAATCCACATCTTCTCACATTTCCCGCTCTGCTATGGATCATATGCAAGCGACCAGTTTATATGATGTAATGTCATTGATGCCAGGTGGAATTTCACAGAATCAGGATATGAGTTCGGCACAACAGATTAACATCCGTCAAGTTTCCAGTTCCAGTGGTCCGGAAGCTCCGATGAATGCTATGGGTACTGCAATAATTCGTGATGGTGCCCCCATCTCAAATAATGCTAATTTATCTGCGATGAACCCTACGGTATTAAGTGGTACGGAAACACCCGCTTCATTGGCCGGAGGTGCCTCGCCGGCTGGTGGAACCGATGTTCGCAGTATTTCTACAGAAAATATAGAATCTATACAAATTGTTCGTGGTATCCCTTCTGTTGAATATGGTGATCTGACCTCAGGAGCAGTAATTATTAATACAAAAGCTGGTCGTGAGCCGCTACGTATCAAAGCAAAAGCCAATCCCAATATCTATCAGGTGTCTATGGGAACCGGTTTTGAACTTGGAAAAAAGAAAGGTGCTTTAAATGTAAGTGCAGATTATGCTTATAATACGAATAATCCCATATCCAGTTATCAGCACTATCAGCGTGCCACAACAAAGTTGCTCTATTCAAATACTTTCTTTAATAATAAGTTACGTACCAATTCCAGCTTTGATTTTATTTATGGTAAGGATCAGCGTGAACGTAATCCTGATGACGAACAAACTAAAACTGCCTCGGAAGGTCGTGATGTAGGTTTTACTTTGAATACCAATGGTACATGGAATATAAATAAGGGCTGGTTGAAAACACTACGCTATGTATTGTCGGGTACGTATATGGATAAAGACAGTTATTATGAAACCGTATACAGTTCTGCTACATCTCCTTATTCCATGACCACTACAAACGGTGCGGTGCTTAGTAACTTTGCAGGTCAGCACATCTATGATGCCAATGGTAATCAAATTACTAATTTTGGACCGGAAGACATAAATCATTATGCTGTTTATCTGCCAAGCAGCTATTTGGGACACTATGAAATTGATAGTCGTGAAGTTAATTTGTTTGCTAAGGTAACGAGTTCTCTATTCAAGGCGAGCGGTCATGTAAACAATCGCATCTTGATTGGTGCGGATTTCCGGAGTGACGGTAATGTTGGTAAGGGAAAAACTTATGACCCAAGTACTCCTCCTTATCGTAGTCAATATGGTCATAATTCATCTTTCCGTCCACGTAACTATAAGCATATTCCTTTCATTAACCAATTTGGTGCATATGTGGAAGATAATTTTAAATGGTCTATAAGCGGTACGCATGATTTGAACATTCAGGCTGGTGTGCGTTATGATCATACCTCAGTAGTAGGGGGCATTTTCTCGCCACGTGTAAATGCATCCATTGATTTGATTCCGAATTTATTAAGTCTTCAGGGAGGTTACGGTATTGCTGCAAAGATGCCTTCTCTTCTCTATTTATATCCGGAAAATGCATATTTTGAATATATCAATATAAATGAGCTTGCCAATGAAAACATTCCGGAAAGCCAGCGTTTGTTCATGACCACCACAGAAGTTCGGCAAGTAGATAACTCAGATTTAAAGATTGCCCAAAATCATAAGGCGGAAGTCGGATTTAATTTACGAGTGGGTAAAACCAATCTGAATGTAATAGCTTATAAGGAGCGTCTGAAGGATGGTTATGTAATGCGCCAAACTTTCAATACCTTCAATACATTTATCTATAATGAATATCAGCGCACAGAAAACGGAATAGAACTTAGTAGTAGCTTACCGGTATTGTCTACTTATGCAAAACCAACTAATAATTTAAATATAGAAACCAAAGGTTTAGAATTTGATTTGAACATCGGACGTATTGATGCTATCCGTACGGCTTTCCAAATAAATGGTTCATGGATGCGTACTAAAAGTTGGCGTCAGGGTTATAGCTTCTATGACAATAGCGAAGATGCTGCTTCAGCCCGTAAACCGGTGGCCATTTATTCTCAAGATGGCAATGCAAGTTATAAACAGCAATTTGTAACGACTTTACGTGCCACTCACAATATCCCGCGTATCGGTTTTGTTGTTACGATGACAGCACAAGCTATTTGGCAGCAGTCTAATTGGAATACATTTGGAAACGATTCTATACCTGTGGGCTATTTAGCATTGGAAGATGCGTCTGTAAATATGTTTCCCGAAGGGCAATATACCACTACCCAGCAAGTAAAAGATGCAGGATATGGATATATGTTGAATAATGTAAGTCATAATAATGCTATAAAAGAATCATATAGTCCTTATTTTTGTTTTAACTTGAATGTAACTAAAGAAATTAGCGATATGCTACGTGTTTCTTTCTTTGCCAACAATATGTTCAGAAGTTATCCGCGCAGAGAATCCAAACGTAATCCGGGTTCGTATACTCAATTGAATAACCGATTTTTCTTTGGGCTGGAATTATCACTAACTTTATAATGTTTAGGAAGTTATGAAAAAATATTTAATATATTTGTTTACATTGGCAAGTACCCTTTTGATAGGATGCGATTCCTTCAGGGACATGTCTGGTGCAGCAGAAGTGAATCCTATCACAGTTGATGTATATTTGGATATTACCGTTGAAAATATATCCACGCTGAAAGATCTGACTGTAAAGTTTGACAATTACGATGAAGATTTACATTATGTAAAAGAAGTAACTGATAATAGTGTGAAAGTTGACGGGATTATCCCCGGAATTTATTCAGTAACAGTATCCGGTACAGCTATTGATACAGAAAATAGCGAGTACTATATCAATGGTAACTCTGTAAATGCAGCATTATTTCACCATGGCAGCGCATTGAATATTGAAGTGCAAGGCCTTAAAGTGAGCCCTTTAATTTTCAAGGAGATTTATTATTGCGGTAGCCGTCCTGAAAAGGGGGGAGTCTATTTCCGCGACCAGTTCTATGAGATATACAATAACTCTGCTGACGTTTTGTATTTGGACGGTATTTATTTCGCAAATCTAACTCCAGGTACAGCTACTACTAAACTACCAATTTGGCCGGAAGCGGATGGTAATAATTATGCATATGGAGAACGTGTGTGGAAATTTCCAGGAAATGGAACCGAATATCCGTTAGCACCAGGTGAATCTTGCATTATTTCTCAATTTGCCGCTAATCATCAGTTGGACATCTATAACCCTCAAAGTCCTATCGACGGCAGTAGTTCTGAGTTTGAGTTTAATATGAATAATCCAAATTTCCCTGACCAGGCAGCTTATGATATGCAACATGTTTTCTATCAAGGAAAAGCAGAGAAGGGAAGCATACCACAGTATTTGACATCCGTATTTGGAGGCGCTTATGCGATTTTTCGTGTTCCTGAAGGAGAAACTTGGGATCCGGTCAATGATGAAAATATGAAGACAACAGATCTAAGCAAACCGAACAGTAATGTTTATTATGCTAAAATACCTGTTAAATATGTATTGGATGCTGTGGAAGCAGTAGACAATGAGTCAAAGATGAATGCAAAACGTGTTCCCGGTGTACTTGATGCAGGTATTACTTGGGTAGGAGCTACTTACTGCGGTTTAGGTATTGCTCGTAAATTGTCCACAGACGAAGAAGGTAATCCTATTATTCGCGAAGAAACAGGCACATACATATATCAGGATACAAACAACAGTACGGATGACTTTGAACGTGGCGTTGTTCCTGTAATGCGTCGTAATGGAGCAAAAATGCCTTCATGGAATCACACATTGCAATAATTAATTAAAAGGACAGAACAATGAAAAAACAATATATGAACTATATGAAAAGCTGCCTGCTGGTAGTGATAGCCTGCTTTGTAAGTATGGTGGGAGCGGCACAGGGTTTCTCTCCTGCCGCTATGGAACAATTGAAAACAAAACGACTATGGTCTCATTCACAGAATGCTGCCGGTATGCCATTCGATGATATTCAGAATTATTCGAATGTTATATTGGGATATGACTTACAGGACGGAAACTATTGCCGTCCGCAAGAGGGGCAGAAAGAGACTATCGTAGGTGTATCCAGTGAAGGTTTTATCAATCTGAAAAATGCATATGTATGGGGAGCATTTAATTTTGCACAAAACAATCTGACGGATGCCGGATATAATGCCTCCATTGCCGATCCATTCAGGGGAATGCCTTACTATATCGCAGACCAGCACTTAAGTAAATGGAGAAATCAATATTACGATCTGAAGTTTCGTGCAGCTACTCCTTTATTTGGTAATCATTGGGCATTGGGTTTGGAAGGTAATTATGTAGCTACATTAGCTGCCAAACAGCGTGACCCGCGTGTGGATACCCGTTTTTATACGCTGGAACTGACACCGGGGATTACTTACAGGTTGAATAATTCACACAAGTTTGGTGCAAGTTTCAAGTATAGTTCTATCAAGGAAGACTCAAGAATGAGTAATGTCAACTCTTATGTGGATCAAGATTATTATATATTATACGGTTTGGGAACAGCCATAAAAGGAATAGGCAGCGGTGTAACCAGCAATTATATTGGAGACCGTTTCGGTGGAGCTCTCCAGTACAACTTCAGTATGCCGTCTTTCAATTTACTGCTTGAGGGCAGTTACGATGTAAAAGCGGAAACTGTTCAGCAGAGCTATACGACTCCTAAAAAAATAGCCGGTGTAAAAGATAAAACCGCCCATGTTTCTTTAACGATGATTCAGGAAGGAAAGAACTATACCAATTATATGAGAACCACATATACAAACCGCAATATCGATGGTATTCAGTATATTTCTCAACGCGATAACTCAGAATCACAAAGTGGCTGGGTGGAATTATATAATAATATCCGTTCTACGTACAAGACACAAACCGCTTCTCTTAATTATGCATTAAGCAGAAACCGCGGGAATGAATATAGTTGGAAAGCAGAATTAAATGTGAATTATACCAATCAAGACGATGAATATTTAATGCCTAATTCTGTACAGAATGCAGAAAATTTATCTTTAGGCTTAGGCGGTAAAAAGAATTTTGTGTTAGGAAATAGCTTGAATCGCAGGATTTTAATAGATGTTCATATTGCGTATAACAAAAATCTGGGAGGTGAATATGTATATGGTGGTAGCCATGCAGACTATCCGACTGTAACCGAATTACAACAAGGGCTGACTAATTATTATACTTGTAATTACTATCGTATTGGCGGGTCGGTTACGTATTCGCAACAAGTCAGCGAAAACAGACGTATGAACTTATTTGCAAAAGTTGTATTCGATCGTGTAAATACCTCTGACTATGATTATGATGGGCGTACTTATTTATCGATAAGTTTAGGATGTAATTTTTAATGCTACATAACGAAATCTATATTACAAAAACATGCGTAAATTAATCACTGGAAGTTTGATGCTCTGCTGCATATTATCTCTGCGGGCACAGACATTTGTTAAACCGGCTGTGAAAGTAAAGGACACCTCTTTTGCTGTAATTACAGATAAAGGGACTTTTCAGGCTTGCGAAGCCGAGCTTAAAGCCTATCAGGAGATTCTAGGAAAGGAAGGGTTGCCTACGTTCATCGTATACAATGAATGGAAGAAACCGGAAGATGTAAAGAAAGTTATTGTTAAGCTCTACAAAAAGGATAATTTGGAAGGAGTGGTATTTGTCGGTGATATTCCTATTCCAATGCTCCGCAAAGCCCAGCATATGACTTCCGCTTTTAAAATGGATGAGAAAAACAATGACTGGAGAGATTCTTCAGTGCCTAGCGATCGTTTCTACGACGATTTCGACCTACAATTCGATTTTTTGAAACAGGACAGTGCCGAAAATAATTTCTTCTATTATAATTTGGCTATAAAATCTCCACAGCAAATTCGGTGTGACATATATTCTGCACGTGTCAAAGCTGTTGATAACGGCGAAGAACCGCATGCGCAAATCAGCCGCTATTTTAAAAAAGTGGTGGCTGAGCACCAGACAAACAATAAATTAGACCAATTCTTCTCCTATACAGGTGATGGCTCTTACTCTAACTCATTGACTGCATGGACACCGGAAACCTTTACTATCCGCGAACAGATGCCGGGCGTATTCGATAAAGAAGGACGAGCCCGTTTCATCCGTTATAATTTCAGCGATTATCCCAAGGACGATGTCATTAATATGCTGAAACGCACAGATCTGGACTTGTCTATTTTTCATGAGCATGGTATGCCCGAACGTCAATATCTTTCCGGTAGTCCCGCTACTAATAGGTGGAATGCTCATGTAGATGCAATGAAGTACTATTATCGTGGTTTAGCACGTAGAAAGCAAGACAACAAAAAGTCTTTCGACGAAATGCTGGATATGATGAAAAACACATACGGTTTGGACACTACTTGGATTGCAGGCTATGATGATCCCAAAGTAATTGCAGAAGATTCTTTACTAGACCTGCGCACCGGTATTATCCTATCGGAAGTTACAGAGTTTAAGCCTAATAGCCGTATGGTAATTTTCGATGCATGCTATAATGGTGATTTTCGGGAAAAAGATTACATTGCCGGACGTTATATCATGTCGGAGGGAAAATGCGTAACTACTTTTGCCAACTCAGTCAATGTACTGCAAGATAAAATGGCAAACGAGATGCTCGGCCTGTTAGGTATGGGAGCACGAGTGGGGCAATGGGCTAAATTGACGAATATTCTCGAATCGCACATTACCGGTGATCCTACTCTACGTTTTCAATCTATCAATGAGATAGATGCCAATGCTTTGCTCAAAGAGCCATATAACGAGTCCCGCATGTTGGAGTTATTACAGTCGCCCTATGCCGACATACAGAATTTTGCTTTGCACAACCTTTATCGCAATGACTATCCGGGTATTTCTGATTTATTAAGAAAAACTTTTGAAACTTCTCCGTTCATGATGGTACGTTTCACCTGCTTGGGATTGCTTGAGAAGATTGGTGACAAAAACTTCCGGGAAGTCTTACACTTGGCCATTACGGATTCCTATGAATTTATTCGTCGTACCTCTGTTCGTATGATGCAACATGTGGGACTGAACGAGTATGTTTATCCGCAAATCAAAGCCTACGTAGAAGACAACCTATCTGAGCGTGTGGCATTTAATGTGAGTTTGGGACTTCAGGTCTTTGATCAGGCAGCTGTACAGGCGGCAATTGATAAAGTAATGGCTGAGACCTATGTGTTGCAAGACAAGGAGGAGATGCGTAAGGTTTTGGAGGATGCCAATAATACTCGTAGCATGCAAAAAGAGTTATTAAGCAAAGAAACCTCCGAACGTTGGCGCATCCTTTATTGCAATTCTCTGAAAAATTATATGGCACATGCCTGTGTAGACGGCCTCTTGGCTTTACTTACCGACTCCAGTGAAAGTGAAAAGCTAAAAACATGTTTATTGGAGGCTTTAGCTTGGTTCACTCATTCTTATCGAAAGCCTGACATCCTTCGGGTATGCGATCAACTGAGAAAAGATAAGAGCTTATCCGAGAACCTTCGTGAAGAAGCCGGCCGTACATATTACAGACTTAAAAATTAATTAGCCATGATTAAAAAAATCATATATCTGGCATTTCTTTTGCCATTGGCAGGAAATGCACAAACAACAGTCATAAAGCCATCGGTCAAGCAACCTACCGCTTTTGCTATTATAACAGATAACCAAACTTATGCAAATACCAAAGATGCCATGCATCAGTACAAAACTGCGGTTGAAGATGATGGTTTGGCAACTTATCTGATCAGCAGTGATTGGCAAAATCCAGATCAAGTCAAACAGATGATCATCAAAATATATCAAGAATGCCCTTCATTGGAAGGTCTGGTTTTAATCGGTGATGTGCCTGTCGCATTGGTACGTAATGCACAATACATGACTACTGCATTCAAAATGAATGAGAAAGCCTTTCCTTGGGATCAGTCTTCCGTACCTACCGACCGCTTCTATGATGATCTGAACTTAAAGTTTGAGTTCATCAGGCAAGACTCAGTAAATCATCAGCATTTCTACTACAAATTGACGGAAGACAGTCCCCAGCGGCTAAATCCTACTTTCTATTCGGCTCGTATCAAGTATCCGGAAAAAAAGGAAGGGGATAAGTATGCGGCCATTGCCTCATATTTGAAGAAAGCTGCTGCTGCCAAGGCAGATAAGCATAATCAATTGGATCGGGTATTTTCATTCAATGGTGGTTCTTACAATTCCGATTGCCTGATTGTATGGATGGATGACGAAAAAGCTTATATGGAGAACTTTCCATTAGCTTTTGGTCGTCAAATGGGATTCAAACATTGGAACTTCCGAATGAAACACCCTATGAAATATAAGTTATTCAGCGAATTGCAACGAAAGGATCTTGACTTATTTATGTTTCATGAGCATGGAATGCCAACAGGGCAGCTTATTAATGATGAATTGGCATGCACTGATTTCAATAATCGTTATAAAATGTTGAAGAGCACACTTTATAATGCAGTCATGGCCCATGTTGGAAAACGTGATAAAGACACCTTACGTATTCAGATGCAAGAAAAGCGACAAGTGAATGAGGTGTTTTTTAAAGACCTGGACAATCCTAAGTTCTGGGAAGCAGACTCTCTTCACTACGCTGATGAACGTATCGTAACGGAAGATTTAATGAAGAGAAATCTTTCCACCAATCCGAAGATGATAATGTTTGATGCGTGCTACAACGGTTCTTTTCACGAAAACGACTATATAGCAGGACAATATATCTTTAATAACGGTCAGACATTAGTAGCACAAGGAAATACCCGTAACGTATTGCAAGACCGCTGGACTATTGAAATGATTGGTTTGTTGTCCCATGGTGTACGAGCCGGGCAATACAATAAGCTGATCGCATCACTTGAAGGTCATTTGTTTGGTGATCCTACTTTCCGTTTTGCTCCTGTCGAAGCCAATACTTTAAGTACCGATATAACGCTACACAAAAATGACAAAGCTTATTGGAAGAATTTGTTAAACAGCCCATACGCTGATGTACAAAGTTTGGCCATGCGTATGCTGGCTGACATCGATACCCAAAAGGAATTGTCTCCGTTGCTCCTGAAAAAATACCGGGAAGGCGGTTTCAATACAGTCCGTATGGAGGCTATCAAGTTGTTGAGCCGTTATCAGGACGATAACTTTATCGAAGCATTACGCGAAGGTTTGAACGATGCTTATGAAATGGTAGCTCGCCAAAGTGCCATTTATGCCGGATTTGTAGGTGACGATTCCTTATTGCCAGCTATTGTGGAAGCATTGATCGAACATAATGAACGTTTACGCGTACAAATGAGCGCCAACAAGGCTTTAAGCCTTTATCCGAAAGAGAAAGTGGAAAAAGTAATAGAGGACTTTTATGCAAAAGTTGACCGTTTGAATGAAAACGAGGAGAAAAAGCGGTTACTAAGAAGTCTGGAGAGAATGTTTGTACAAGAGGCAAAAGTCCATCAGACTTTGATGGATGTAGCTGCACCGGAAGCAAAACGTATCAGTGCAATCCGCAATGTGCGTAACTATACGTTCCATTTCCACGTGGATGATTATTTGAATGTAATTCGTGATGCCGGTAATCCACAGGAAGTACGTGTAGTAATGGCCGAAGCATTAGGTTGGTTTACCAATTCTGTACAACGTCCACACATTCTTGAAGAAATAAAGAAGATGCAACAAACAGCCAATCTTCCGGAAGATTTAAAAGCAGAACTTGAACAGACAATCAAAAGATTAAGTTTATAAATATGAAGAAATACATCCTTTGGGCAATTACCGCTTTGTGCTTACAGGATATGCAGGCGCAAACAGTTGTACATCCTAGTATAAAAACAAAGACTACTTTTGCAATTGTAGTCGATCAGAAAAGTTATGATGAAGCGAAAAGTGAAATTGATGCTTATCGTACCAGTATAGAAAAAGAGGGCTTAGGTACTTACTTGCTGATTGATGATTGGAAAAGGCCAGAACCTATTCGTGAGCAGCTTGTCAAATTGCATGAGAATGAGAAAACACCTTTGGAGGGTTGCGTATTTATAGGTGACATCCCTATTCCAATGATTCGTGATGCACATCATCTATCTTCGGCTTTCAAAAGGTCTCCCAAAGCCAATTGGCAGAAATCAAGCATTCCTTCCGACCGTTATTATGATGACTTCGGATTAAAATTTGATTATATTAAACAAGACAGTTTGATGCTTGACTATCATTATATGACATTGCGTGCTGATTCTAAACAGTATATTTCACCGGATATTTATTCGGCCCGTATCCGTCCATTGCATTTAGAAGGGGAGAACCGGTATCAGATGCTACGCGATTACTTAAAAAAGGCTGTTGCCGAAAAAGCAAAGCAAAATGCATTTGACCAACTGACTATGGCCCGCGGCCATGGTTACAATTCCGAAGATCCTTTGGCATGGAGCGGTGAGCAAATGGCCTTACGTGAGCAATTACCGCAAATATTCAAATCGGGCAATACGGTGAAGTTCTATGATTTTGACATGCGCTATCCGATGAAACCATTATACTTGAACGAGATTCAGCGCGAAGGATTAGATGTCATGCTATTCCATCATCATGGTGGCCCCACCATGCAGTATATCAATGGCTATGAAAATGGTTCCGGTATTAATTTGAGTATTGAGAATGCCAAAATATTCTTGCGAAGCAAGGTGCCTTCATATGCCAAGAAGCATGGGCGTGAAGCTGCTATCAAAGAATATGCCAAGCAGTATGGGGTACCTGAAAGTTGGTGTGCGGAAGCTTTCGATGAGGAGAAAATAAAATCGGATTCCATAGTAAACCGTAATATGGATATCTATACTGAAGATATTCGTCTTTTGACCCCTAATGCGCGTTTTATACTGTTCGATGCTTGTTTCAACGGTTCTTTCCATTTGGATGACAACATTGTAGGCTCTTACATATTTAATAAGGGTAAGACCATTGCTACTATGGGATGTACGGTTAACACCATTCAAGATAAATGGCCGGATGAATTTCTCGGCTTGTTAGCTGCCGGTATGCGCATCGGGCAGTTCACCCGTTTTACCTGCTTCTTGGAAAATCATCTGATCGGTGACCCGACTTTTCATTTCACCAATAACGCCGGGCTGGATATGGGCATCAACCAGGCTTTAGTTGTGCAGGAAGGAAATGTTACATTCTGGAAAAAACAGCTGAATTCCCCTATGGCTGACATGCAGGCAATGGCGCTCCGTCAATTGTCAATGGCAAATTATAGTGGGCTCGTTGAACTGCTGAAGAAAAGTTACTACGAATCGAACTATTTCGTAGTGCGGTTGGAAGCATTACGCCTATTAGCTTTGAACTATCCGACAGAAGTTGCCGATGTATTGCAGACAGCCATGAATGACAGTTATGAACTGATCCGTCGTTATGCGGTGGAATATGTTGAAAAGAACTGCAATCCGGAATTGTTGCCGGCATGGATAGAAAGCTATCTGTTGCGCGGACATGAAAACCGCCATCGTTTCAGAATCTTTAGTGCTATCAATACATTCGACCATGATATGGCTTTGAATGAATTGAAAAAACAGGTTGCCGGTTGGTCTTTCTACGATTCTTCCTATGTGAATGAATTGTTGGAATACTTTCCTCGCCAAAAGAAAGGACTTGAAAGGGATTTTGCACTTATTGGCAATCCGGAAAGTACTACCAAGCAGATACAAAGCGAAATAAGTCGGTTCCGAAATAAACCTATCACTAAAGCCATTGAGCCATTACTGAATATTGTCAAAAATGAAAGTCAAGAAGAAGAACTTCGTATAGCAGCTGCCGAAACATTAGGTTGGTATAATTTATACCATAATAAGGCAAATATCATTAAGGAACTTGAAACATTCCAAACTTCCAAGAAAAAAGTAATGAACGAAGTTATTAAGACTATAAATAGACTGAAAAGTAAAAATAGATAATTTTTTAATTCCATTAGAGCTATTTAGTCATTGCTGTCTCATTGCTGATTATTGCTGTCCGGTAAATTTTTAATAATTGAGGACATTCAGTAAATAGTATAAAATCAGCTAAATAATTCATTTACACAAAATTGAGAACAGTACCTTCATACATAAAGTAGGGATATTCAGTAAATGTCCCCTATAATAAAATGACATATGAAGATGACAGAGTATACCCACTTCATATGTCATTTTTATTGCCCTTTTTCTGTTTTTTTCATATAATCCTATTTGTTGGACATGATGTTTCGGAAGAAGTCTGATGACCTCTTCTGATCCTGTCTGTAAATTCGTGTCATGCCGCTTTATCCGATCGTTTCCTGATCTTGTCTATCATGAGTATGGCATTTGCCGTATGTATTCCAAAGAAAATCCAAAGGATTTCGGTTTTCCTGTTCCGTGCCTTTATCCTTGCGAGTGAGTAATGTTGCTTTTGAGTACCGAAGCTTCCTTCAAGCCGGGTGGCCCTTTCTTTTGAGAGTTCACTTCTGAGCACCTTTCTCAAGGGCTCATCCTTTGCTGCCCTTCCCTTGCGTACGAAAGAAGTGGATATCCCATATTTTGTACAGAACTTTCTGTTGGCATTATTGGCGTATATAGAGTCTGCAGCTACACATCTTACCCTCACATTCATGAGCTTCTGCTGCATACGGATACAGTCCTTAAGCCGTATCCCCTCATTGAATGCCTTGAACGAGAGTTGTTCGATGAACGATATACCGTCTATCTGTATACTGTTAACCTTTGCACCGAATTCAACAGATTTTGTTTCCTTTCCTCTTACTATTGGACGTACATAATGACGGTCGATGCTGACGATGCGGTCACTGACTTTCCGCCCTTCAAAGATTTCCTTTTCCTGTACAAGAACCTTTCTGATGATGGAAAGACGCTTCTGGTACTCCGGGGTATACCGGAGGAAGGTTTCGTACTTCCGATGAATCTCATCTCTCTGTATGAGGAGTTTTTCAAGAAGTCCGATCATACGACGTTTGAGCATCCTTGTCCTTGAAGCCTTCCTTTCTTTGCGCAAGGACTGAATATATTCCTGCGACCCGGATGACGTTCAGACAGACCTGCGGCTTTCGCCATATGCTCAAACGGAAAGACCGAATGAAGTCTGCCAAGCTCACTCTCATGAAAACTCTTGCGATATTTTTCCAAAACATCAAATTCTGTAAAGCCCAAAACTGGGTGAATTTCCGAAATATTTTGTATCTTAGCCATATCTTAGTTGGGGAATTTCCCCCGTTTTGGCTGCCAAACCTTATTTTCGGGGGAATACCTAAAGATACAAAAAAGCCAACTAATTCGAAAGGCTTTGTGTATGAATTAGTTGGCTAATTTTATACTATTTACTGAATGTCCCTATTTAAAAATTTCTTTGTTCATGAAAAAATAAAGGCATTTAAATAAAAGGGATGTATTATAATTGTAGTTGCATTTATTACTAAGTAATTATAATTTTCTTGAAGTATTGATGATGAATAAAGATTCTTTCATTTGGTGTCAGATAAAATTGTTGACGGTTCAATAATTACTAATATAATATTTCAATGAGAGATATTTGATTGATGCTTTATATTACTTTAAATATAATAAGACACCATTTATATAAGTATTAATATTTACTTTTAGGAAATGGTGTCTTAAATTATAAATAGGTTTAGAACTATTATATTTCTACTCCTAAATTAATATCCTTTTTTTTAGTGGGACATATTCTTTTAATCCCCAACCTGTTGGGGAAAGAATGCGTTCAAAGCTTCTTTCTACATTTCCTTTAGTATAGGTAAGTACTTGTTTCTCTAATGAATTTTTAAAATCATTGGCATTTAAATCTCTGAAGATATTGATACATTCTTTCTTAAGATATTCATTGATTGCAGATGCAAACACTGTTTTTTGTGTTGTTTTGTCAAATATATAAAGATTATTGGGGATGGGAACCATTGTATCAATACCCATGAATATGTTACAATCGACGATAAGTTTGTAAGCATTGGTTTCTGCAAGTGGAGCTGATAGGCAATATGTAGAACGTTGAATTAGGCTTTGGATGAGTTCTTTTCTGTTTATTTGAAACATATCTGGATGGGAACGGCCGCTTACCTCTCCCTTCCGGTAAGCAGATCCGTTCCCATTTTCTTTAATTCCCGGATGATGGCTTTCTTTGGATTCACTACGAACCTGTAGAGACGGAAAGTGTTTGTGTATAGGCGTCTTTCCTCTTTGAGCTCTCCATGCAGCACTTCTTGCTTAAGCTGTGAGACTGCCTGATTCTTCAGTTCGTTCCGTAGCTGCCAGTTCTCGGAATATTTTCTCAGGCTTTCATCCAGTGAGTGGTAATAAGGAAAATAATCGTACTGCCGGTTAAAGCATGATGCGCACCGCGTGGACCATTGGGAACGGTCAAAACCGACAATCACCTCCTTTCCGTCAAGTATCTGCCTGTTCCCCCTGCTTTTGGAAAGGGGGGAAAGGGATACGGTCTGTGTCTTGTCCATGCGAGAGACGATAATATGCACATGCAGTTGCAGTCCCGGTTTCCTTTCACCGGCTTTTGCCCTGCCGGCTTCCACCTCGGGATCATCGCCTTTATAATGGCGTTCCGTTTCCACACGTCCATACCATACCAGATCATCACCGGACTTGATTTTCTCCCGGTAAAAGTTCCGGGCATATTCGTCCATGCATCCGCGGGAGAATTTTTTCAGCTCGGCCAGTACCTCTTCCTGTTCACCGGCGGTCAGTTCCGAGAATTCCCCGACTTTCTTTCCGGTCACCTTTTCTATGAGATGGCTCTGCTCCTCACCACTCGGATTGATGGAAAGCATATAGAACTTATCATCATTTCTTTTCAGGGTTCTGTGGTTATTGTCTATATGATGCATGACAGTCCGGGGTGTGACAAAGTCTTTTTGTTGTGAAAAAAAATTATCATAGTAAGGACGCACATCCTGTGACTCCTTGCTGAGATATTCCACCAGCTGCGTACATTTCCCCTTGTTATCCGATACTCCCGGGGTATTGATAGGCTGGTGCACTTTACAGTACATATTCCTCGTCAATCTTCTTGATGAGCAGCTGCAGGGTGTTAATGGGTATCTTGACCTCATCGCTGAACTTTACTTTCACAAACCTGTCGGGGTTGAGCTGGTATTTGACAAGTTCGGCCAGGCGTTTGAGTTTGTCCGCGTACCCGGCATTATCATCGGACACCGCCTTTTCGTTTTCAGAAACCTGTTGTTGGAGCTGGCGGTTCTTCTCCTTGAGATCACGTATCTCATTCATCAAGCGGACATAATCGGGAGCATCCTGAAGACCACTATTCATATTGGACATTTTTTCAAGAATAGGCTTGAATATATCTCGTTCCTGAGACTTTACTATTTTGACGAGATCCTCAATCCGTTTCTCCACCAATGCTGTCGGATTCTTGGAAGCATAACGCGGATTATATCCGGTAATTTCAAAAAAAGTAATCATCCTGTCAATACATAGGTTGGGGGTATCACCGGCCTGAAAGATTTCCAAGCGTTTTTTTACGCTTGGAGAAATTCGGATCAATTTGGTAGAGTTTTCTTTGTTTGTATACATTTTGTCACTGATTAAGTTTCTGAGACAAAGGTAAATATAAGGTTGTTGGATGTCAAGCGCTACACCTACTCAATCAGGATAATATATTATAATATACTGAAAATTAGCAAAATGCCACGTCGTTTACAAGAAGTTTACTGAAAGTTGACAGTACAATTATTTTTAAATCAGCACTATAAATTCCTTTTGTTTACGTTTGTATATATTCAAGTAAATAGTAGCTACATGTAATTGTTTATTCATCAACGCTTTGCGTCGATTAAGGTTCTCGCGTGCGGGAACTCCTCTTGCTCTTCCTTATCAGGAATTCACTAAGGGACTTTCAGCCCCTTAGCCCCGGGAAGCCACAAAGCCCCGGAAGCACTTCGGAACAGTCGTACAATCCGAAGGCCCCACCCATGAAAGAAAGTGACAAATGGGAAATGGCAGTAAATGCATGGAAACGGATGAAAACAGCGTGTAAACTCCCTCCTTGAAAGGAAGACGGATACAATTATTAGCAGAAGCAAAAGTAAGCTAATTCACTGATAAAGAGCTGTGTGTAATTTGGACAAACAGAGAAAAATCATTACCTTTGATATGTGATAATAAAGGGAATAACACGTTATGAATGAAGAAATTAGAAACATTTTAGCAGAAGCTGGAACAAAGACGTCGAAGATACGTAAACTTCTTCTGCTCGGCCTTACTCACCGGGAAATAGCAGAGCTCGTTACTCGTGGAAATCGTGGATTCGTGTGGAATGTATATAAGAAAATGAGGGATGAAGGATTGCTACCTGCAGCTCGGACTTCCGTAGTTACTGTACCGGATTTGGATTATTCTTTCAGAAGAAAATTCGGTGTCGAGATAGAGGCATATAACTGCACACGTGAACGGCTCGTTCACGAATTGAGAGAGGCGGGCATCGAAGTGAACAGTGAAGCATACAACCACCATTTGCGTTCACGTTGGCAACTGGTTACGGATAGCAGTCTGAACGGGAATGACACATTTGAGCTCGTAAGCCCTATATTGGTAGGAGAAGACGGATTGGAAGAACTGGAAAAAGTCTGTTGGGTTTTGGATGCATGTAATGTAAAGATTAATGGAAGCTGTGGACTGCATGTGCACATGAGTGCTGAAGACTTCAGTATCACTACTTGGCAGAACCTGCTCCTTTCATATAAGCATGCCGAAATTGAGATTGATAAATTTATGCCAGTTTCACGCAGAGGAAACAACAATAATTTCTGTACTTCACTCTGTCGCTTCTCTGATGAACGGATACGCTCGGCACGAAATATTGAAGAACTTCAGAATCTGTTCCCAACCAGATATATGAAAGTAAACCTTAAAGCCTATTCGCGCCACAAAACGGTAGAGTTCAGACAGCATTCGGGAACTATCAGTTTCACAAAGATGGAAAATTGGGTGAGATTTTTGGATAGAATGATTACCTTTGCATCTGTAAGTGCACTCCCGACAGGAGTCAGGTTGGAAAATTTTCCTTTCTTGGGGGAAAAACAAAAACTGTATTATAAATTAAGAACAAAAAAATTAGCCGTATGAATAAGAAAACATATATGTTGCCTGGTGACGAGCGTATCGTTGCCGGCAACGCCAAAGAGTTTGTGCATGAACTTCGTGTGGGCAGTTGGATGGATTCCGATTGTACCGATGAACAGTATATGCACAATTTTGCCGAACGTTATGTGGTGCAGTCGGGTGTGCGGATTGCCATCGATACGCCCGAGAAATTCCTTGCCGATTTGATTCGGACAGGATATGCCAAAGAAATGTAACGGACGGTTTCCTTTATTATTACACCATCCCCGTTTTCCTTTCATGGGAAGATGGGGATTTTTATATGGATAAATACTGATGATAATATTATACTTTATTATGCATTTAAGTAAATTACTATATTTACTTTCAGGAATTTATACTTATTACAGTCAAAATGGTAAAAGAACGGCTTGTCTGTGTATTATAAAAAAGGACTGATAATGACCGAAAAGGTTGTTATATTGGCATTGTATCTTGTTGGCACAAACTGTATGGCATACATGTTTTTAGATATTATTTAAAGGATTTTTGTGAATTATTTTTATGCATAGAATAATAATATATAATACTTTTGTATTTGATAAATGTTCTTTTGAACATTTATACTCTGACTATTTTGTGTCTGTGAAGATGCAAAGTTGTTTGTTTTGTTTGTTATCATCCTCTCTTTAAGCGTAAAGAGAGGATGTTTCCCATTATTTGGATTGGGAAATATATGGACTATATAATACGTTGAATAAAAAAACTTTCAATCAGGACTTCCAGCAACCTCTTTGCTTTTTTATTAGTAATGAAACTTCCTGTTTTGTTCTACCGGAATGGTAGAACAAAACAGGAAGTGCCGTAATCTTATTATTTGGAATCGGTTCCGCTTTCCCCTGAAAGCAGTAATTTCACCCTTGAAAAAATGGAAAAGATGATGTAACACTTACGGGGTTGAATCATCTTCATCCTGATAATGGAATGTCTTATCTTTGCCGGCTCAAAAAGAGAAAGACATCATAATGGAAACTACGAGCCGCTTTTTAAAAGATAAACAGTATATGTGGTACAAGGTAAGGGAACTATGTTCCAAAGGACTCAACAAGACACAGATCGGCAGATGCCTGGGCGTAGACAGAAGCACCGTACGGCGATACCTGGCGATAAGCAGGGAAGAATTCATCAGGAAACAGAACTCTCATCGCAGACATAAGTTGAAACTTGGAAAATATGAGGAATATGTGCGCGGAACCCTGGAAGAATATCCGTATATATCTGCTGCCAGGATACATGACTGGCTCAGGGAATGTTATCCGGACTTCCCTCAAGTATGCGGCAAGACCGTATTTAACTTTGTCGGACGCATAAGGGAAAAATACGGTATCGGGAAGAACACGGACGGCAGGGTTCGTCGGGATTATGAGAAACAGCCGGATACACCTTACGGGGAATATGCGCAGGCTGACTTTGGTGAGAAATGGATACCTGTTGGAAACGGAAGTAACGTGAAAGTTTACTTCTTTGCAATAGTCCTTTCACGTTCCCGGCAAAAGTTCATCCATTTCAGTCGCCGGCCTTTTGATACGGAACTTGCAGTATACGCACATGAACTTGCTTTCCAGTATTTCGGCGGAAAGCCCCGCAAAATAATCTATGACCAGGACAGGGTACTTATATCAAGAGAGAATTTGGGAGATCTGGTGCTGACAACAAAATTCCAATCATTCGTAAAGGAGCAGCATTTCCTGCCTGTATTCTGTCGAAAAGCGGACCCGGAATCGAAAGGAAAGGTGGAGAATGTAGTCAAGTATGTAAAAGGCAACTTTCTCTCAGGGAGACTTTTTTATAACATAGACAGGCTTAATGAAGAAGCACGCCTTTGGTTGGAAAGGACCGGGAATGGAAAGGAACATGGAACCACCCGTCTGATTCCCAACCGAGAGTTTATCGTGGAGAAAAATTTCATGATGCCTTATTATGGAACTCCGCAACCGCCGCAGGAGTACATGACCGAATACCATGTACGTAAAGACAATACGGTACAGTATCGGGGAAACTACTACAGTGTTCCTTCAGGAACCTACCGGAGTGGAGAAACAACAGTATGGCTACAAGAAGCTGAAGGCTGTCTGGAACTGTACAGTAAAGATACGGGAAAACTTCTGGGCAGGCATCCTCTTAACATGGGAAGAGGGAAGATCATATATGATGAAAAACATCGGAGGGCCAGAAATGCCGGTACACAGAAATTGGCGGAACGCATCCTTATATATGTATCTTATAACAAGGAAGTCGCCTTATGGCTGGAAAATCTGCGCCGGCGAAAGGAACGCTACTACAGGAGTAACCTGGAAGTAATCCTGCGTAGTATTCCGAGCTATGACGGACATACGCTGGTCGAAGCCATACGCATGTGTCTGGACCGGGGCATCTATAATGGGGAGTCGGTTAGGAATCTATGCGAGTGTGTGCGTAGAAACTCCGGAGAGATACCGGAAAATGGCAGCACTTATATTTCACAACCACCGAGCATGCATCCACCGTTTCAAACCGGAATGATGCAGTCTTACAAAGATATTTTCACGAATCATGATAAAACGTAAAAAAGAACTGGTCGAATATGCACGACGTCTGAAACTGGCAAGTCTGGCTGAACACATGACAGAGATTATACATGAGGCACAAGAAAAGCAGCCTACCTATTCGGAGTTTCTGTTTTCCTGCCTTGCAAAAGAAGTAGGTGAAAGGGACCGGAAAAGCTTTCTTTCACGAATAAAAGTGGCCGGACTCCCTGCCAGGCATACTTTGGATGAGTATGATTTCAACCGGACAGAAGGACTGGACGGCAGACAACTTCGGGAGTTGCGTGAGCTCACGTGGATGAGCAGGGCATACAATCTCCTCCTGGTAGGAGGTCCCGGAACCGGAAAGACATTCATTGCATCCGGGCTCGTTCATGAGGCGGTGAAAGAAGGATACAATGCTGCCTTGATAAGCCTGGAAGATCTGCTCGTCTGTCTGAAGACAAAGGATGTTTCCCGACATGCTATGAAGACCTATAAAAGGATAATGAAAGCCCGGTTGCTGGCAATTGATAATGTCACATTATATCCTTTGAAGAGAGAAGATATGCTGCTATTGTTCAAGCTGGTTAACACCCTTCAGGAAAAAGTGTCACTCATTATTATTGCGAACAGGGGACTGGCGGAGTGGTTGGAGGAACTGGGAGATGAAGCGGTGGCTGCTGCCTTACTTGACAGGTTGCTCTACTGTTGTGAAGTAATCAATCTCTCAGGAAAGAGTTATCGTTTGGAGAATAGGAAAACAATTTTTAGCAATCAGACATAGGGCATTGCTATATAAAAAGAGTTAATTAATGTAAACTAGCAAAGTTGTAAAAGTGGGATATATTAAATTACATAAAAATGAGGTGTGTAAATTTGCAAGGTACATATCCAGCTTATTACCCAATTCCATTAAAGCAATATTGGTAACTCCGTTCGTGTAGTGCCAATCAAGATATTTACTCCTGACTTTCACCGCTTTATTCAAAGGCATATTCTTTAAGGATGTATAGGTCTTTCCGCTTTTCTTATCCACAAACTCATAAGTCGTGGACGTCAAAATACGATCAGCTATCTTCATTGCCATCTCTTTGACTTTGTCATTCGTTTGCGCCCCTGCCGACACGTCACACAGTTGCAATATGCTTATAAAAACAAGACATAACTTTTTCATCATCATTCGGTATTCTATTTAATCAGAAATATATAATTCTCTATATTCGTATATCCATTAGACGCTACTTTCATGGCATCTGCCGGATCATTCTTATCAAGGCCGTATTTGTCTTCAAACTCGTCCGGCATACCATCATTGTCGGTATCTACAGGAGCTTCCGCCGACTTTATATTACCCGGTCCCTTTGTCGGTATATCTTCCTCCGAATGGATAATCAGCCCCTTTTTCCCCAATGAAGTCAGTTCATCGATAAGATAGGCATCCACCTCATCCCGTACGGGCAAGGAAGATCCGCCATTGGCAACAATCCATTCGTAGGCTTCCTGAGCAGTCATCAGTTCTTTTATTTCGGGATGTACATCGGACGGACGTTCGAGGAACGTAGGAGAAGTTATAATCTCCTCTCCTGCTGCAACCGACTTCTTCATACAGTCTGCACGTCCCAGTTCACGGCCATTCAATGAGCCATCCTTATTATCATCATAAAAGTTACCAGACAAATAAGCACTGAAATGCTCGTTATATCGGGTAAAGGGAGCCGTTGCGCCTAACTTCTTGCCATCGTAATTATCTGTAGTTCCTACTATAAAATAATTATTCCGAATATCGGCATCCGATTTCTGCTGAGTATCTCCCATAATATAAGCACCGCCGTTTCCCCAATTATAAAGGACATTGTTTACAAACTGATTTAGTCCTTTCACTTTCGGATTACGGGTTTTATTGTCTATATACAGATTCCGGTACAAAGTAACTCCATCGTTTATTGTGGTCTGGATAAGCCCACCACAAGAATGAGGTTGCAATCCCTGCCCTATGAACGAGTTTTGTATCGTGATATTCCGAGGCTGATCTGCGGGCTTTTTAGGATCTCCATTGATGGAGAAACATTCATCGCGTCCCCAAGTTACAGACATATGGTCGAAAATCATATCCGAACCATAGGCGATACCGGCTGCATCTTTACCTTCACGACCGTTGATACCCATTCGTACACGTAAATAACGGCATATCAAATTGTCCGCTCCCGAAAAGGAAACCCGGTTGCCATACACGACAACTCCGTCACCCGGAGCTGTCTGTGCTGCAATTGTCAAGTTCTTTGAGAAGTCGAGAGGAGACTCTAATTTGATTACCCCTGCAACCTTAAATACAATAATACGGTTGGGCTTACTGACGGCATCACGTAAAGAACCCCTGCCCGAATCTGCCAAAGTCGTTACTTGATATACTTCACCCGTTCTGCCACCTGTGGCATGCCGCCCATATCCTTCCGCACCGGGAAAGGCCAGTACCTCACCATAATCCGGGAAAGAAACACCAGGGTTATCTTTCCCTTCATCTTGGTCGCAAGCCAACAAAGCCCATGCAAGGCAAAAGAATCCTATCAAATTCATATTATATCTCATTAATTAGAGTATTAAATTTACAAATAATTAATCCAAAACTTTAATCCAACGGGGATCACCGTATTCTGATTTATAAATGACTGACTCTGCATCAACTACAGTAAAATCATTTTCCTCAACATTACGGAATAACGAAGCATCATCCGTATCCAATGAAATCAGTGTCAAACCGGCATCAGACATCTTTTCAAAATCCAATGTACAATAGTTGCCTTTCGAATTTAAATTAACACTGCCTGCATCAAGCACTTTACTTTTACTGCTGCCAAAGACACAATTACTTACCGACAAGTTCAGCGGCGTAGTCAATTTGGAGAAATTCCCAACAGCCCTATAAGTGTTTTTGCCATCCTTATTTGAGCCCCAATTATAGAAAGTACAATTAGAAATAACAACTTTGTTACCGGCCGCAATAGGGACATCAGCAGTAGGTGCTCCAAACACACCCGGTGAAATATAGAACTCATAGAATGTGGAATTAGTGACGGAGACATCATTCCATACATTAGAGCCTTTATTTATTGCATGAATAAAACCGAATTGTTTTGTTACATTTTTTGTATCATTAATACCGGAAACCAAACAATTATCTATACGGATATGGTTGATTGTGGTAACTCCTTCACTGGCATCACTCATCATTAAAACGGTAGATGGTAAAACTATATCCGAGTTTGTAATTTCAAATCTATCTATTGTGAAATCAGTACCGGCATTGTGTTTCCCTATATTCAGCAAACGTGTTTTACTACCTTTACTGGGCTTACTCTCAGTCCATGTTTCCTTAATATTCACATTATCAACAATAAAATATTCAATATTCGGCATATTACCAACTTCCGGTTTCACAATGAAACACCCCTCGCGAATGTACAAGGTAGGACGTTCCCCCGGGTTAGCAAGAAGAGCAATGCTTTTGGTCAATTTAATATCGCCGGTTTTCGCAGCGACTTCCCCGCCTGTTGTCAGGTAATAATCAACGCCATTCTTCAATTGGAAAACAAGAGCCTGCTTACTTGCATCATCCATACCGGCCTTAATCTTATCCATCAAATCAACTCCATCTTCCACCACAACTGCATCGGCAGGCATTCCTGCAGTGGTAAATCTCTGCTGATTATATTTTTCTGCTCCTTCCGGTGCAGCACTGTTTGTCAAAGCCACATAATAAGTAGTACGAGGAGTTAATCCTGTAATCGTATATTGTCCGGCAGAAGCATCTTCCAAACTAATTTGTTTTTCCTCTGTAGTTCCTTCTTCCCATATCGCCAATCCGTCAACCGGATTTTTTTCCGATACCACCCATTTAATTTCCACGGAAGTCTCATTAATCTGCGAACCTTCCACAGCATACAGTATTTTCGGAATAGTACGGGACAAAGTTGAAATGGAAGAACCCATTTCCGTCCAATTCGATGTTATAGCAAGAGATTCATTATTAGCTCTGACACGGGCATAAAATTTAGTCTCATAACGTAAATTCGCAAACGTACATTTGCCCTTCTCCACTGTCTGTGTTTCAATATTTTCCGGCTGAAACATGGCATCCTGAGAAAGCTCTACCGTATATGAAGTTGCTTCACCGGATGTTCTCCAAGCCAGCGTTATAGTATTGCTTTCTGCAAAACAGGACGAAGCAATAAAGGAAGGTCTGAATAAACGGGGCATCTCTGTCGTCTCGTCTTCACATGCTATACAAGCAAACAGACAGAAAAGTAAAAGCGGCACTATATATTTTGTTTTCATCCTACTGTTAGTTTTAATATCCATAATAATTTTTCAATAATCCCTGATGGCTTGACAATGCGTCCGGCGGTATAGGAACCAAATAGCGTACCGGATCCGTTTTGGGATTCACAGCCCCGGCATTCGATGCATTAATATAGCCATAGAAAGAATGCAGAATACGGGCAGACGGTTCCCACCGGCGAGGACTGGCGTTTTTAACTTGCGTACAATATTGAACACACATATCTACGCGCGAGTAACCGGAAGGATTTTGGGAAGGATATGCAGGTAGCGCCTCATCATAAGAATTGATGTCCCCTTCTTTGTACCAATCCATTGTTTCGGCTACACATACCGGGAACAGCGTTTTATCCGCCGGTACCATCTTATAATAGGCTACAGCCGGGTAAGAATCAAAGCGTGCATCATAAGTAGGATTTTCAAAAGGAGTTTCCGTATTTTCATATTGCTTAGTACGGGCTACTTTACCCAATTCAATCCAATCGAAATACAAATTATATAATGTTTTTCCATACAGATTCCAACGTGCCAAATCGTAACGCCTATGCTTTTCTCCGCCAAATTCCCAGGCACGTTCCTGAACAATAGCATTGAAGAAATCTTCTTTTGTCCCCAAAGCATCCACATAAGTCTCTACCTTTTCAGCATGGTCTTTTTCTGCAAAAGCCCTTTTACGCACCTGCTTCAAGGCATCCTTAGCTTCGGTCGTCGGCCCGCCATGGTTTTCATTGGCAGCTTCCGCATACATCAACAGCACATCGGCATAGCGCATATACGTATAATTGATCCCTGTACCTTTATTGGATGTACTGCCCAACGGTGATTCCATAAATAGACGGTTCCATTTGCCACAACCAACATTAAGTTCGGAAAATGGCTTCTGAATAATAGAACTCATTCCTGAATTTTCATAACGGAATATCTCACAAGTAATATCCCTACGTAAATCCTCTCTATCAAAAGACAACATATAGGTAAGAGCCAATCTGGCGCCACCGGATGAATATCCGTGAGGAGCATTGGACGCATTCACGCCCTCTGAGTTCTTTGACGATACAATATATGTTCCCCAAGAATAAGCCAATTCTCCGGAACCACCTACTTTAGCCGGTACATCAAAAATATTATCATCACCAACCGGTACTATCCAACTACATTCATCTACCCAAACCTGACGGAAAGAACGAGTCAAGGAATGTTTACCCTCAGAGATAACCTTTCCGGCATATTCCTCAGCTATTTTATAATATTCTTTCCAATCGTCGCTCCGCTCCATCGTACCCACAGCAGAAGGATTATCATAATCCGGCCTGAGGCTCCAACCACCTCTTTGCAAAGCAATGCGAGCTATCAATGCCTGACAGAATTCTCTTGAAGCAGCCTCTACTCCTCTGTCGGATTCTTCTGCATACAACATCAAAGGTTCTACCTCTATCAAATCATTAATCATATCGGTCAATATTGTATTGCGGTCGGTCGCTCCGATAAACAATTCATCCTTATTTCCGGCAGGTTTTCTTCTGTAAGGCACATCACCCCAGTTTCTGACAAGCTCCAAATAATACATGGCACGCAGGACTTTCGCTTCTCCGTAATAATGCATCAGACGCGACGGTTTAGTTTTGTCGGCAGCGGCAAACAGAGGACTCTGTTCAATACCCTCTATGACATCGTTTGTACGGTTTACCCCGTCATACATACCCGTCCAAATATCACCATACGACTTTATATCGCCTGTACTCGGAACAAATGCACGCTCATTGAGATTGGATGCTGTAGATAATCCACTGAACTCCACATCCGTATTAAACAGCATCTTCTTAAGCAGAACTCCTACCCAACCCTTACCGCTGACCATAGGCACATACATGCCATTGACAGCAGTAGCTATTTCGGATTCACTGCCAAATACATACTCCTTATCAAACGTAGACGGAGAATTTACATCCAGATAGTCTGAACAGGATGCGAACAATAATAAGCTCGCCATTACCGATATATATATTTTTTTCATATCCTATATAATTTAAAAATTCAAATTAACACCGACTGTATAAACGCGGCTACGCGGAGTTACATTATTATCAATGCCCGGCGTCAAACCTTTTTGGATATTCACTTCTGGATCATAACCGCTATATCCTGTTATTGTAAACAAGTTGCTTCCGGAAAAATATAAACGCAGGCTCTTAACTCCTAAAGATCTCAACCAATGCTTAGGAAGCGTATAACCAACCGTCAAAGTACTCAAACGAAGGAAAGAACCGTCTTCAACCAAATCGGTCATTGTTATACCCTGAGTTACGGACATCCAAGAATAGGTTTTGGCGTTCTCATTTAATGCCGCTAAGGCAACAGGGTCACTGGAAACATTCACACCGGCATCGTCCACATAACGGAAACGATTGGCAAGGTTCATATCCGTAGATAAGTTGGAATAATTACGACGGACAGCCGAGTGCAGGTAGAGTTTATTCACATTGAGCACATCAAAATCACACATGTAATTGAAGAATGCCGTGAAGTCCAGATTCTTCCAGTTGCCGGAAAGTCCGAAACCGCCGGTCACTTTAGGATTGGTATCACCGATAACCGTCATATCATCTTCAGTAATCAAGTTCGATTCGGAATCGGACAGTTTCTTGAATTTCATAGCTCCGGGTTTAAAAGCAAAGTTACCGGAACTGAACGATGAATTATCGGGTATACCCGGCTTCAAAGTCCATTTTTTAGTAGTTGCATCGAAATCAAAATCATCTACCTTATAGAACCCGTCGTTGACGAATCCGTAAATCAATCCCATACTTTTGCCTACTTCCATTTTATAGTTATACGTTCCATACCAGTTGGATAATGAAGCTTTGGTTTTCCATTCGGTTTCACCGGTAGCCAACTTGTCTACCTTATTCTTGTTGAACGCAACGTTGAAGTTTGCCGATAGCTGGAAATCCTTTGTCTGAATGATTTTTGCATCCAAAGAGATTTCAACTCCCTTGTTTGAAGTCTGTCCCACATTTGTCATCTGACGGGAATAACCTGATGAATTAGGAATGATGGAAGGAACCAACAAGTCCTTGGTTGTATTCCAATACACATCAACCGTACCGCTCAGACGGTTTCTAAAGAATCCGAAATCCAAACCGATATTACGGGTTATTGTCGTCTCCCACTTCAAGTCTGGATCGTAAAGATAAGTCTGGTCTGCAAACTGATAATAATTATATTCCTCATTACCGAAAGCGGGAGCACTTGTTCCACTGTATACACGATAGATATTATGCCACAAATCATTACCAATACGGTTATTACCAGCCAAACCGTAGCTGGCTCTCAACTTCAAATCAGAGATGAACTTTATAGGCTTCATCCACTTTTCATTGGAAATTCTCCAGGCGATGGAACCTGCCGGAAAATATCCCCACTGCTTACCGGGAGCAAACTTGGTAGACCCGTCGGCACGAACCGTCAGAGTAGCATAATAACGATTTTTGTAATCATACAATGCACGTCCGAAGAAAGAAGCGGTTCTGTCGGGAGCACTTTTATAACTGGTGCTCTGATTGGGAGTCCCCAAAGCAAAATTCTCCAACGCTGCCTCTGCCGTTACAGAAACCGGAAAGAGCTTTGCACTCATAAACGTATTATCGTTCTGCGCATGGTTAATTTCCTGTCCCAGCATTACATTGACATTGTGAGACTTATTAAACGAGTTACGATAGGTCAGCGTATTTGCCAAACGATATGATTCCTTATGGGTTTTGGTACGTTTAGCAGAAGGCATATTATTCATACCGGCAGCAGAAGCCGTACTGGACAATGGACCGTAAAACTGATTGTCATTTGCATGAGTCGTGCTTATTCCATACTCGGAACGAAATTGCAATCCTTTTATCACATCCCACACCAAAGCTGCTTTCAGGCTGAGAGCCTGTTCGTCACGTTTTCTGTAATTCTGTTTATTCTCTTCCACCGGAGTATATTTCTGATTCAGGGAATTTCCATCTCCATCCAGGTTTTCCTCGTCATCATCAGGGTCGACGGCAACTCCTGCCGACAACCCATTGGTAGGACGAAAACGAAGCGCAGTAACAATATTTGTCCCCGAAGTTCCGGCACCATCGATAGTACGCGTACGATAAGTTGCATTTGTTTCCAGTTTCAGATTCTTGAACAACTGATGATTCAATTTCAGATTAATATTATTACGTGTCAGTCCCGAACCAATCAATTGTCCCTCGTCTTTATTGCGGGTATAACTCAAATTGAATTTGGTTTTTTCATTACCGCCATTAACGGTTATATTATAATACTGCGAAATAGGATTACCGCCTAGAATTTCATCCTGCCAATCAGTAGTGTTCGTGTATTTGTATAAATCAATATCATCATAGTAGCCGAAATTTTTGATAAAACCCTCATCCGAACCTTTACGAATCATCTGATATTCATATTCGGCCATTACAAACTCATAGTTGTTCATTACCGGTATTTTACGCGCCAATGTACGCATCTGCAAATAGCTATTAAACTGTACGGTTGTTTTACCCATTTTAGGGTTTTTGGTAGTCACGATAACAACACCGTTTGCACCTCTTGCACCGTAGATAGCTGTCATTGACGCCTCTTTCAAAACATCAATAGATTCAATATCCGTTGGCGGAATACCGCTTAAATCATCTACCGGAAAACCATCTACCAAAAATAATGGTGAATTATCTTGGGTTATGGAACCACCGCCACGCACGCGAACACTGATTTCAGCATCCAGCGCACCATCGGCAGTAGTAATCTGTACACCGGCCATCTTTCCGGCTAAAGCATCAGCCACAGAAGCCGAAGCAACTTTAGATATAGACTCGGATGAAACAGATGCAATGGACCCCGTTACATCACTACGACGTATGTTACCATAACCCAATACAACAATTTCATCCAATACATTTGCATCCTCACGCATAGTTATATCCAGCTTCTTACCCTGTTGAGCCCTTATTTTACGTGTTTCATAACCAATATAGGATATTTCCAAATTTACGTTATCTGCAACATCCAACGAAAAACCACCGTCAATGCCTGTAACTGTTCCGTTAGTTGTTCCTTGTTCTTTTACAGTTGCACCAATGATCGGCTCCCCTGCATCATCTACAACCTTACCAACGGCTTTAATTCGTTTATTCTTAGTCTTGTCCCCCGATCGTATCTTCTTTACTATTATTCGCTTATTCTGAATTTCATAAGTCAGATTATTTTGTCCCTGGAGAATTTGCTTAACGACATCATCAATTGTCGCTTTGTCCGTAGATATTGAAATTCGCTTATTCGTATTTACATCCGCAGATGAAAACACAAACGAGTAACCAGATTTTTCTTTCAATAGTTCCATTGCCTCTTTTACACTTATTTCCTTATTTTTCAACGATATACCTTGAGAAAAAGCGGAAATATGAAGACAAAGAGCTACTGAGGCTATTAAAATAGCCTTACTGAAGTTTCCCATAAACTTTTTGAATTTTTAATTAATGAATAGAAATAAGGTTTGGTAATAAATTACCAAATAAAGCTGACTTCCAGACTATTGTCCGGGAAGCAAAATGCCAACGTCAGCTGGAAAAAGTAAATTTCATACAACTCCTGTTTCTCATGTTTTATTTTTTAAGTTCAACATTAATATAGTATATATACACCGTTTTCGTATTTATAATTCATTTGCTGGGTCGAAGCCATCACGTCCAAAATCTTGTCAATCGTATTGCCCGAAATACCGAAGCTTCCATAAAAACGCTTGTTACGTAAAGAATCGGCAACTTCCACCTTTACATTATAGCTACGCATCAGTTTCTTGGCTATATCTTCCAGCAGCTCTTCATCAAAGAAAAGTTCGTCGTTAATCCAAACATTGGCTTTGGCAGCTTTCATACTGCTTTTTACCATTTGTCCGGTCGCCTTATTAAGAACCATTTTCTCGTCCGGAGTCAGATAAAGTTCAGGCATTTCCCTGATACCGTTCCGCAAAGCAACTTTTCCTTCCATCAGATTTACCGTCACCTCTTCATCATCCGGATAGTTCCTGAAATTGAACTTTGTACCCAATACTCTCAAATCCAACTCTTTCGTGTCTATCTCAAAAGGTACTTCTTCGTTCTTCATCACCTCAAAATAGCCTTCTCCTTCCAAGCGCAACCGACGGTCGTCTACTCCAAAGCCTTGCGAATATATAATTTTCGACCCTGCGTTCAGCCATACCAATGTCCCATCCGGTAAATAGAGTTTTGTATGCGCTCCCATAGGCGCCTCTACAACCATATCTGCAAAGCTTTGTTTTACAGCCTGCTTTCCCTGCCAATACGCAGCAAATGGAATCATCAGAATCAGTACAACTGCCGCCGCCCGCATAAATGTCTTCCATGAGAAGCGGAACATCTGTTTTTGTTTCTTCTCAGCCCCGACAATACGTTGCTTGAATAAAGAAAATGCCTTGTCTTTATCAAACTGCACAGCAGTATCAGCAACTCCTGAAGAAAACCAAACCTCTAACTTATTCCGTACATATTTCCGATTAGACTCAGACTCCAAACTCCAACGTTTCAGTTCGACAAAAGATTCTTTATCCATTTTTCCCGAAAGATATCGAGTTATCAATAAATCTATATCAGTATGTTCTTCCAGTTGCATAATTCCGTTGCTTTATATATAAGACAAAAAAATCAAGAATGAGGGTAGTCGAAATTTTATATTTTTTCAGATATCCATAAAAATATAAATAATCAATAAATGCAAATAGTTGTCCAAACGCTTTTGAAGAAGAGATAAAGCATTCTTTATATGATACTTAACCGTATTGATGGAGATTCCCAACTCTAAAGCAATCTCTTCGTACTTTTTTTGTTCAAAACGACTTTTCTTAAATACGGTACGACATTCCACAGGCAGTTCTTCTATACTGCGGGTCAACTCATCTTCCAACTCCCGTTCGAGCAATACACCCAAGGGCTGATTCTCTTCCACAAAAACAGAATCAAGAAAATCCATATTTTCCGGTAACATAAAAGATGAGAAGTGCAGTTCCTCACGATGACGCAAGGATTGCAATTCATTCAGACAACGATTACGTACAGCGCGCATCAGATAAGCACGGACAGAATACGTGATTTCTATCTCCCGACGATGCTCCCATAAATAAAATATAGCATCGTCCACCACCTCTTCCGAAAGAGCTGCATCATTCAATATCTGATTGGCAAAGCGGCAAAGCAGAACATAATGATGTTCATAAATGTACTTAAATGCTTCTTCATCCCCCCTACGTAAATGCTCAATAATTAATGTGTCTTTCATAGCCGCCTCCATTTATAGGAGAGCAAAAGTAGTCAAACTTAGGTAACTACACAATCATTAAGAAGGTTTTTCAAAAAGACTAATAAGAATTAGCGTATAACATAAAATATTTTCCACAAAGAAAAATGGCATATGAAAATGACTGATTATAATCATTTCATATGCCATCTTATTTTTTAGAACATCTGCCGAATACTCCTGAAAAGGAAAGAAACTTCGTCACAGGTTACTATGAAAAAAGCTTCATCCAGCAAAGTGAAAAATATCCTTATTAATAAGAACGTGCAAATATCACGCGGCAGGCAGACGGCTTGCCCGTAACCATACATTTGCCCGGCTCCTTGTCACCCGGTACGAAAGAATCGAACGGAATACAGCGGATAGTGGCTTTGGTCTCTTCCTTAATCTTCTCCTCGGTTTCGGTCGTTCCGTCCCAATGGGCCAGAATAAAGCCTCCTTCTTCAATCTTTTCCTTGAACTCGTCATAGCTGTCCACCGTAGTGATACGGCTGTTGCGATAATCCAATGCTTTCTTATAAATATTCGCTTGGATTTCCTCAAGCAGGTCTTTTACGTATTCCTCGATACCGTCGCAAGAGCGGGTTTCTTTCTCCAGCGTATCGCGGCGCATCACTTCCATTGTATTGTTCTCCAAGTCGCGGCCACCCATAACCAGACGGACAGGTACACCTTTCACCTCGTAATCGGCAAACTTGAAGCCCGGACGTTTGTTGTCGGCATTGTCGTACTTCACGGAGATGCCCATCGCTTTCAGTTTGGCTACGATGCCTGCCACCTTCTCGTCAATCTTGGCAAGCATTTCGGCATTCTTGTAGATAGGTACGATAACCACCTGTATCGGAGCCAGGTGCGGCGGAAGCACCAGACCGTTGTCATCGGAATGTGTCATGATAAGCGCACCCATCAAGCGGGTAGATACTCCCCAAGAAGTGGCCCATACGTATTCCAGTTTGTTTTCCTTGTTTACGAACTGCACGTCGAAAGCTTTGGCGAAGTTCTGTCCCAAGAAGTGTGAAGTACCACTCTGCAAAGCTTTGCCATCCTGCATCATCGCTTCAATGGTATAGGTGTTGAGAGCGCCGGCGAAGCGTTCGTTGGCCGACTTCACACCTTTGACAACGGGCACTGCCATGTATTTCTCGGCAAATTCGCTGTACACGTTCAGCATACGCACTGCCTCCTCTTCGGCTTCTTCGCGAGTGGCGTGAGCCGTGTGGCCTTCCTGCCACAAGAACTCTGCAGTACGCAGGAACAGACGGGTACGCATTTCCCAACGGAATACGTTTGCCCATTGGTTGCACAGGATAGGCAGGTCGCGGTAAGAGTTAATCCAGTTCTTATAGGTATTCCAAATGATAGTTTCCGAAGTAGGGCGAATGATAAGTTCCTCTTCCAGCTTTGCAGCGGGGTCTACCACTACGCCGCCGCCATTTGGGTCGTTCTTCAAACGATAGTGCGTCACTACGGCACACTCTTTGGCAAAGCCTTCCACATGTTCTGCTTCACGACTGAGGAATGATTTCGGAATAAGTAAGGGGAAATAAGCGTTTACGTGTCCTGTTTCCTTGAACATATCGTCCAACTGACGCTGCATCTTCTCCCAGATTGCGTATCCGTAAGGCTTGATTACCATACATCCGCGCACAGCCGACTGCTCTGCCAAATCGGCCTTCACCACCAACTCGTTGTACCACTGAGAATAATTCTCGCTACGTTTGGTAAGGTCTTTCAATTCTACTGCCATTCTATTTCGTTTTTAAAGTTTTCTATTCAGGTTCATTAAACGAAGTGCAAAAGTACAAATTTCTGTGCGAAAAGTGTTTATTGTGTAAACACTATTTTTTGCATACTTTATAAATGAGAACTTTTTTTCCTATTGCGAGTTATCATAATCAGTCGTTTACAAAAACAGGGGTTCACCCGCTATACTGCATGAGCAGGGAGTTGTGAAAGGTGAAGGGGTGGCTTGACATATTCCTATAAAACAAAAATCAGATAGAAATCTTGTGATGACTATCTGATTTTCTGTATGAACGGTAAGCGAGGTTCGAGCTTGTGAGGGTGTCAAAAAAAACATTTGATGATTTCTTTTAGGCATGGAATTACACGGATTTCACGAAAAAAGAACAAAGAAAATCTATATTTTCTGTGTAATCCCGTGCCTAAAAAGAAACAAATGGCAAGCGAATTTTAGTTTAGACATATCCTCTTTCTCTGATTTAACTTTAGGATGATGCCAAGAATTAAAAATAACCAACTTCAAATACAGCTTTTCTTATTCTGTATCATTTCTTTAGATAAGAATGCCCGTTCTTGCGATGTCGCAGTAAAGAGGATTACTCATATCCTCTATAAGCAAGACGGGTTCTATAAGGTTACTTATCTTACGTCTAAGTTTCCATAATAGAGGGGTATCTTCAAAATAGTTGTCATCCAAATGCTCTACTACTACTGCAATGTCTATATCGCTATCCTCTCTGTAATTCCCCTTGCTATACGAGCCATAGAGATAGAGAGCCTTTAATGGTAATCTTTCTGCTACCATTTCTTTATATCGCTTGGCGAGGACTATAGCTTGTTCTTTATCCATGACTGTAATTCTTTAGTTTGGCTTAAAAGTCCTATACAATATTCCTTAGTCAGACTTTTCATCAATCTCTCTTTATAAGAGGGATAACGGGCTTCAATATTAAGTGGCTCAAGTGTATCAATGAAATCCAACTGTTCTTCTGATAGTTCTTTATCTAATTCTGTTCTCTCTGCTAATCTGGATAGCGAATGTATCTTTAAAGGTACTTCCACCAAACGATTAGCTCAATATGCCTTGAGTATTTTTTCTATCGTTTGGTGGCACATGAAGCCCACATAGAGATAACGGCCTGTAAGCAACATCGCATCTGCTGTTTCCAAGTCATAATCTGACATTTCAATCCAATAAGTTACTTTACCATCCATAATACAAAGGTAATTATTCCCTTTTAAATCACAATGATTTAGCTGTAACATTTAAAAAAACAGCAAATGATTTGTTGCTGTAACTCTGTTTGCTTATCAAGAAGATTTTCTGAATATACTCTTTATTGGGACAGATAATGTCTTTGATTTGTAGCATACCACTAAAATTGCAACACTTATACAGATGGGTATTCACCATTTGCTAAGGTTTTCCACTTGTAGCATACTACATTAATCGTTACATTCATAAGATTTTAGTTGAGCTCATAGGGTCAACTGGGAGTTCAACTGCCATTGCCTAAAAACAAAAATCAGATAGAAATCTTGCGATAACTACCTGATTTTCAAGAGAGCGGCAAGCGAGGCTCGAACTCGTGACCCTCAGCTTGGGAAGCTGATGCTCTACCAACTGAGCTATTGCCGCAGGTTTCGTTTCCCTTTATTCTGAAAATATCGGCAAAGGTAATGAAATCTTTTAAAAAAGAAAAAACGAAACCGCTAAAAAAATACTCTATTCTTGCCACTGACGCAGAAATCATGTACCTTTGCTTTCATAAAAACTTCAAGCAAACCAATGAGACGAATCATACTTATTACCGGTGGAACACGTTCGGGCAAAAGTACCTATGCGGAAAAGCTGGCGCTCAGCCTCTCGCCCAACCCCGTCTACCTCGCTACGGCACGTATATGGGATGAAGAATTCCGCAAACGGGTGATACACCATCAGGAAAGGCGCGGACCGGAATGGACAAACATAGAAGAAGATAAAGAGCTGAGCCGCCACTCGCTGTCCGGACGCACCGTACTGATAGACTGCATAACGTTGTGGTGTACCAACTTCTTTTTCGACCTGGATGCCGATACAGACCGTTCCCTTGCCGCAGCCAAAGCCGAATTCGACCGCTTTACGGCACAGGATGCCACATTTATATTTGTCACCAACGAAATAGGTATGGGCGGCACATCCGAAAACGAAATACAACGGAAGTTTACGGATATGCAAGGCTGGATGAACCAATATGTGGCTTCACGGGCAGATGAAGTGATTTTAATGGTGTCGGGGATTGCAACAAAAATTAAGTGTGAATAAGTACGGAATATAAGAATGAAGTATAAGGTATAAAATTATGAAGACATTTGATATAATAGGACCGGATGAAGCTATACGACCGGCACTGGTTGAGAAAATCAATAACCTGACCAAGCCGAAAGGGTCTTTGGGAATGCTGGAAAGCCTTGCGCTTCAGGTAGGGCTCATCCAGCAAAGCCTGACTCCCATTCTGCAACACCCTCAGAATATCATCTTTGCTGCCGATCATGGTATTGTAGAGGAAGGTGTCAGCCTCTCACCCAAAGAAATAACCTGGCAACAAATCAGTAATTTCCTTCATGGGGGTGCCGGCGTCAATTTTCTATGCCGCCAGCACGGATTTGCATTAAAGATAGTGGATGCGGGAGTAGATTATGACCTGCCTTATGAAAAAGGCATCATCAATATGAAAGTGCGCAAAGGCACACGCAACTATCTGCACGAAGCTGCAATGACCGAAACGGAAATGGAACTTTGCCTGGAACGGGGTGCGGAAGTGGTGCGCCGTTGCCGCGAAGAAGGCAGTAACATACTCAGTTTCGGGGAAATGGGAATAGGCAACACATCCTCTTCTTCCCTATGGATGAGCTGCTTCACCGGCATTCCGCTAAAAGAATGCGTCGGTGCGGGAAGCGGACTGGACGATGCAGGCATCCGCCATAAGTACGAAGTGTTGAAACAGTCGTTGGACAACTACAAAGGAGACGGTTCGCCGCGTGACATCATCCGCTACTTCGGCGGCTTGGAAATGGTTATGGCAGTAGGCGCCATGCTGCAAGCCGCCGAGTTGAAAATGATTATTCTGGTAGACGGCTTCATCATGACAAACTGTATCCTTGCCGCTGCCAAGCTGTATCCCGAAGTGCTACATTATGCCGTATTCGGACATTGCGGAGATGAATGCGGGCATAAGCTTGTACTTGACTCATTAAATGCCAAACCGTTGCTGCATTTAGGATTAAGACTCGGAGAAGGCACGGGAGCTATCTGTGCATATCCCATTATAGAATCGGCTGTCCGCATGATTAATGAAATGGATAACTTCGCACACGCTTCCATCACCAAATACTTTTGAGAAGCCCCTCAAACGGCATCTCTAAGCAGAGAACCATTTTATAGATAACATATATAACTTTGTTGATAGTACCCATATTTTAATTTTATAGACAATACCTATATATAATGAACATACTGGCTGCATTTATCTTCTTCACCCGACTGCCCTTTTGGAAAATCAGGGAAGTACCCGCCGAATGTTTCAAGCATGTAGTACCCTACTGGCCGCTAACCGGCTGGCTGACGGGCGGCATCATGGCAGGCACTCTCTGGCTGACCGGACAGATACTGCCCGTATCCCTTGCCTGGATTATAGCCATCATCGCCCGCCTGTTTGTTACGGGATGCCTGCACGAAGACGGGTTAGCGGACTTTCTGGATGGGTTCGGCGGCGGCACCACCCGCGAGCGTACGCTTGCCATCATGAAAGATTCCCATATAGGAAGCTACGGAGTTATCGGACTGATATTCTATTTCCTATTGCTGTTACAGATGCGCAATCTGCCTCTAAATTTCCTTTGTATCCTTGTCTTCTGCGGCGACTGCTGGTGCAAGTTCTGCGCATCCCAACTCATTAACTGCCTGCCATACGCCCGAAAAGAAGAAGACAGCAAGGCTAAAGTCGTGTACAACCGCATGAGTTGCCAGGAATTGATATCCGCCTTCATCTGCGGATTGCTTCCTTTCGTCTTACTCCTGCCGGTAAAGATGTGGCCTGCCACCCTCTTCCCGCTGCTCGCATTCGTACTGCTGTGCCGCCTTATGAAACGCCGCCTGCAAGGATATACGGGTGATTGCTGCGGAGCGGCTTTCCTGCTTTGCGAACTGGCATTCTACATAGGCAGCCTTGTATTGGTATATGTCTATGCAGGTTTTGGAATCGATTTCCTTACGGACTTTGTCTCGGTTCCCTTTTATTTTCACTAAACATTTAATCTGAAAAATTATGGAAGTTATACTTATTCGTCACACATCCGTCGATGTACCGCCCGGCGTGTGCTACGGACAAACGGATGTTCCCCTGAAACCGACATTCGAACAGGAAGCGGCCGTTACCCAAGAGAACCTGAAAGCCTTTTTGCCTTTCGACCATGTATATACCAGTCCGCTTACGCGCTGCGTACGCCTTGCCACCTATTGCGGCTATCCGGATGCAGAACGTGACAAACGGATTATGGAAATAAACTTCGGCAGTTGGGAAATGAAACCTTTCGACCGCAACGACGACCCGCGCCTACAGGAGTGGTATGCCGACTATTTGAATGTAGCGGCTACGGGCGGAGAGTCGTTCGCCATGCAGTACCGGCGTGTCAGCGACTTTCTCGATGAGCTGAAAGGAAAGCCCTACCAGCGGGTGGCCATTTTTGCCCACGGCGGCGTCCTGATTTGCGCACAGATATATGCCGGCATCATCAAACCCGAAGAGGCATTCAGCGCACTGACATCCTATGGCGGTATCGTCAGGATTACCCTTTAGCACTCAGAAGAATGAGGGAATAACGTACATACAGGTAGCGGTAGCAACAACGATGATTACCATTATCCATTCCACACTGCGGTTGATGCGCACGGCAATCCTCATGTCTTCGGTTGTCAAAGGCCGTTCATTGTCGCCGATATAAGGTTTCCACACTTCCTCGCCAAAATAGTTGTGAGGACCACCGAAGCGGCAGTCCAATATTCCGGCAAGCGCCGCTTCCGGATAGCCGGAATTGGGACTGGCATGCTTGCTGCCGTATTTCCCCACAAAAAGCAGCAACGGGAATCTGCCGGAAACCGCCACCATGAGAAAAGCCGTCAGACGGGCGGGGATATAGTTGGCTACATCGTCCAGACGTGCCGCGAAACAGCCGAACCGACGATAGCGTTCATTCCTATACCCTATCATGGAGTCGAGTGTATTTATCATCTTATAGGCAAGCATCCCCGGCACACCCAGCAACATATACCAGAACAGCGGAGCGATTACGCCGTCGCTCAGGTTCTCTGCCAACGTCTCTAATGCCGCCGTACGTACTTCCTGTGCCGAAAGTCCGGAAGTGTCGCGCCCCACAATACGGGCTACCTGCTTCCTTCCCTCTTCCAACGAACGGTCTACAGCCTTAAACACCCCGCAGACTTCTCGCACCAGCGTAGTACCCGCAAGGCAATAAAAGATGAGCAGCACCTGCAAAGTCAAAAGCAGACCGGGAGAATAATGCGCTGCCCAACGCAGCAGGAACAATGTAAGCAGATAAACGCCTGCCACCAGTACCAACGACATGACAGCCCCTTTCAGAAAACGGGCATTCCCCCTATTCAGACGATGCTCACAGAACGAGATGGCCTTTCCGAAAGCCACCACAGGATGCGGCAGCCAGACAGGATCGCCCAACCAATGGTCGAGCAGCCATGCCGTAAGCAGCGGCAGGTTCAGATTGAAAGCAATGCCTAAAAATATGATTATATCTTCCATAAAATGTTTATCACTCAGGTTCTACTATTACGCCGGCTCTACCCCGCCATAAATTCCTCTATCGCCGCCACCAGCCTGTCGTTCTCTTCCGGTGTCTGTGTGGCTATGCGGAAAAAGCGCTCGTCCAGCCCCGCAAAGTTGGACGCATCCCGAATGAGCATGCCACGCTCCCCGGCAAGATACTCTTTCAAGGCAGACGCCTTGCCCATGCGAAGCTGCACCAGCATAAAATGCGTCTGCGTATCCCAAACGTCCAATCCGCCTACGGCTTTAAGCGCCTTGCCCAGACGCGCCGTCTCCTGCAAATAAGCAGCCACATCCAACGGTTCGGGCACATCGTTCTCCAACAGGAAAAGTCCTGCTTCAATGGCAAGCCGGTTGACCGACCACGGCATACGATTGGTGCGCAGCCGCTCCAGCAAACCGGAGCTGCCCGTTACATATCCAAGCCGCAAACCGGGAATCGCATACCTTTTCGTCATGGAATGCAGCAGCAGTACATTCGGATACTCCGCCGCCTCTGCCGGAGAGAAAAGCGGACACAGCGTAAAGAACTCATAAGACTGGTCTATAATAAAACAAACCTGCGGATTATGTTCAATCAATCCGCGCATATATTCTTTACCGACCACCGTTCCCGTGGGATTGTTGGGATTGCAGAGCCACAGCATCCGCACATCGTCCGGCAGGCGATACCCGTCCTGCTCCTTCGGCAGTTGATAAAGCGAACTCACCCGGTGTCCGTGCATACGGCAGGCATCCGCATATTCGCTGAAAGTGGGTTGCAGGATAGCAGTATTCGTACCCCGGAAAGTCTGTGCAATAAGGTATATGGCCTCCGTTGCGCCATTCGTTACACAAACAGCTCCAGACGGCAGCTGACAGCGGGAAGCTATACGGGCTTCCAACGTATAGGGTTCGGGTTCGGGGTAATTGCCTATCTCCCCGATACATTCGCAAAGATGAGCTTTCAAACGGGAAAGATTCACTTTGCTGTACACGTTGGAACTGAAATTTGCCGTTATCGGGCGGCTGTATTTATAGGAATCGTCTCCGTGTCCGTCAATCATATTCTATCCGATTTTAATTGTTGTCCGTCAATATCTTGTAAATAAGCGGCAGATTGACATGCTGCCGCACATGGTCGGCGAGTTTGTCGTACTGCTCTTCCTTAAACTGCCGGTAGTTGAACGTTTCCGCCTCTTCCGACAATTTACCGGCAAACGGTTCGAGCAGGAAGTCGATAAACTCCGGATTGTCGAGAATGCCGTGAATGTAAGTCCCCATGCACGTACGGTCCACGATATACCCGTCACATTGCCCGCTTTCCAACCGGTTCAGCGGAGAAGCGGACGCTCCCTCCACCGGTACGGTACTACCCATGTGAATCTCGTAGCCTTTTAGCTGAAAATGGGACGCTGAAGGTTGGTTGTTGAAATTTGAGGGGGAAGAGTTACCTTGCGGAACAACGGTACGGCAGCTTTCAAGAAGTTGGAAGTTCACCTGCCGCGTCACCTTTTCTCCCGTCATTCGTGTACTTACGGGCAGCAGTCCAAGACCGGGCAACCGTTCTATCTCCCCTTCCACGTGGTCGGGGTCGAGCACTTCCTGCCCCATCAACTGATAGCCGCCGCAGATGCCCAACACGGCAGTTCCCTCACGATGGGCACGGATGACGGCTTGCGCCACTCCGTTGCGGCGCAATTCATAGAGGTCGGCAAGGGTACTCTTGCTGCCGGGCAGGATGATGATATCCGCCTTCGCCAGTTCGTCGGTGTTGTTGGTATAGAAAAGATGCACGCGTGGGTCACGTTCCAGCACATTGAAATCCGTGAAGTTGCTGAGGTGGCGCAGCAGAACCACAGCTATATTCACCTTACCCTGCTCCGCCTGCAATGATTTGGTGGCAAGGGCAAGCGAATCCTCTTCCTCGATATAGATATCCTTATAATAAGGAACCACCCCGACCACCGGAATTCCGCAAAGCTCTTCCAGCATTTTGACGCCGGACTCGAAGAGACGTATATCTCCCCGGAATTTATTGATAAGAATACCTTTTACATGCTTGCGTTCTTCGGGAGTAAGCAGCATTACCGAACCGTACACACTGGCAAAGACCCCGCCACGGTCTATATCCGCTACCAGAATCACGTCCGCACCGGCATACATTGCCATCGGCAGATTCACGAGGTCTACCTCGCGCAGGTTGATTTCGGAGATGCTGCCCGCACCTTCCAATACGATGGGATTATATTTCTGCGCAAGGCGGTCATACGCGGCACATACTTCCCTGCGCAACTCCTCGCGTCCTTCCTTGCGGAAATAGTCGTATGCACCACGACTGCCGATAGGCTTACCGTTCAATACCACTTGCGAAGTCCGGTCCGACTGGGGTTTCAGCAGTAACGGATTCATGTCCGTATGGCATGGCACTCCGGCAGCTTCCGCCTGCACGGCCTGTGCACGTCCTATCTCCAGTCCTTCGGGAGTGGCATACGAGTTAAGCGCCATATTCTGCGCTTTGAAGGGAGCAGGCCGGTATCCGTCCTGCCTGAAAATGCGGCAAAAGGCAGCGGCTATAATGCTCTTGCCCACGTCGCTGCCGGTTCCGGCAAACATCAAAGGGTGAAGTTTTTTCATTTGTCGAGCTAATATACGGCATCCGGCACGGTCTGTTTTACCGTTCTCCGTTTGCGGTATCGATTCTGTCATAAAAATATGTCTGGGGCGATGATAGGCATCCAGCACCGTCTGCAACTTACTCTCCAGTTCTCTTACATCCACCTGTCCGGCAATCAGTAAGGTAAGCGCCTGCCCCAAACGCGGATCGGGAACAGAAGTAACTACAAACGGTACAGGGATAAACGGCCGTAGTCTTTTCTCCATTTCCTCCGCCTGTATCTTGATTCCGCCGCTATTGATAACGTTATCTTTCCGGCCTGCAATGGTAAAACTTCCATCGGGATAGAGACAGGCAATGTCATTGGTCTGCAAGACCTCCCCGCAAATCAGCGGAGCTTTAATAACCAGCGTACTTTCAGCGGATAAGGACAGTTCGACCGAGGGAAAAGGATAATAATGCTTGGAAGCGGTCTCTCCATTCAGACGGCGCAATGCGATATGGGACAACGTTTCCGTCATGCCGTACGTAGAATAGACCGCCGTGGGAAGAGCGCTTATTTCCGCCTCCAGACTGTCGTCCACCGCTCCGCCGCCGATAATCAGAATATCCGTCTGCTCCAACCGCTCCTTTTCTTCGGGAACACGGAGCGTGTTATAAACCTGCAAAGGAACCATCGCCGCAAATCTCAGCGGCTCTTCTATATCCGAAAGAGGATGGCCGGAAGCAGGACGCACTATCAGATTCAGCCCCGCAACCAAAGAACGCACCACCACCATCATAGCCCCTATATAACGAAGGTTCATACACAGCAAAGCGGTATCTCTCGCTTGCAGGTTCAGAAACTCGCAAGTGAGGCGGGCGCTCTGCATCATCCGGTCTTTGCGCACCACCAGCTCTTTCGGCGTGCCTGTGGAGCCCGACGTATGGACGGTGATAACCGGAGAGGCATCGAACCACTTCTCCAGAAAAAGATACAAATCCCACAAGGCGGGCGGGCAGTTTTCCGCTCCCTCCGCCACCAACCGGGATATATCCCCGGCCGTATACTCCTTTCCTTGCAGCAGCAAACGCTGTCGTTGTCGGTCGAATATCATCGGATACCTTTAAATATCATCATTACAAAACCATAAACAATCTTTCCTCACCTCAAGAGGCATTTCCACGTTGTCCGTAAAAAGCAGTCCCGTACCCAGCCCCTGAGGCAGCGGATTATCGAAGGTGGCACACCATTGGGCTATTGCATTCAGGCCGATATTCGACTCCAGAGCCGAAGTAATCCACCAGCCGATATGCCGTTTTTCCGCTTCGGCAATCCACTCGTTGCCACCGCATATCCCGCCGTGCAGGGAAGGTTTGAGAACAATATACTGCGGATTGATCGCCGAAAGCAGCTTCCGCTTCCCTTCCGGCGTATTACAGCCTATCAGTTCTTCATCCAAGGCTATCGGCAGCGGAGAGTCGGCAGCAAGACGCGCCATTTCCTCCCACTGCCCCGCACGGATAGGCTGTTCAATGGAGTGCAGCTCCAGTTCGGACAGGCGTTTCAGTTTCTCCATCGCATCAGCCGGAGAGAAAGCGCCGTTGGCATCCACACGCAACTCTATCTCTCTGGAAGAGAAATGTGCACGGATATGGCGAAGCAGAGCCAACTCATCCTCAAAGCCGATAGCGCCGATTTTCAGTTTGATGCAACGGAAACCGGCTGCCATTTTCTCCTCTATCCGGGAGAGCATCGTGTCAAAGTCGCCCATCCAGATAAGCCCGTTTATCGGAATCCCCGCCTTTCCTTGCGAGAAGTCCGTATCGTACAATGCCCAACTGCCCGTCAGGAGATGACGGAGCGCCGTTTCCAATCCGAACAGGATGGACGGATAGTCGCGCAAGGCATCCGCATCCAGTTCTCCCCCGCACTGTTCCAGCCGCCGGCAAGCCCCGGCAAGTATATCCTCATAATCGGGAAGGTCGTCACAGCTCAATGCAGGCAGCGGGGCACACTCTCCTATTCCCGTCCTGCCCGGATAGTCGGGAGAGGTCAGATGAAGATACCACACTTTCCGGGTCGTATACACCCCGCGGGAAGTCCCCGCCGGCTGCTTGAAATGCAGCAACCGGGGGATAATCTCTATCTTGCAGTCCATTACGGGTGTCAGGGGAATTTGGGATACTGCTTGAAGTTAGGCTTGCGTTTCTCCAGAAATGCGTTCTTGCCTTCCTGAGCTTCATCCGTCAGATAATAGAGCAAGGTAGCGTCGCCTGCCAGCTCCTGAATGCCCGACTGTCCGTCCAGCTCCGCATTCAGCCCCGCCTTAATCATGCGCAAAGCCAGCGGACTGAGCTGCATCATCTCTTCCGCCCACTGCACATACTCGTCTTCCAGTTGCTCCAAAGGCACTACCTTGTTGACCAAACCCATTTCCAACGCTTCCTGCGCATTGTATTTCCGGCAAAGGAACCAGATTTCACGCGCTTTCTTCTGACCTACCACACGAGCCAGGTAAGATGCGCCGAATCCGGCATCGAAACTTCCCACACGGGGACCTGTCTGACCGAAGATAGCGTTCTCGGAAGCGATGGACAAGTCGCACACCACATGCAGCACGTGTCCGCCACCGATGGCAAAACCGTTTACGGCGGCAATCACGGGTTTCGGGATGCTGCGGATTTGCTTCTGCACATCCAATACGCTCAAGCGGGGAACGCCGTCCTTACCGATATACCCGCCGCGTCCTTTCACATTCTGGTCGCCTCCGGAGCAGAAAGCCTTGTCGCCCGCTCCGGTAATGACAATCACATCGATATCCGCTTCCTCACGGCAGATGCGCAAGGCATCGCTCATTTCGGCGGTAGTGGTCGGGGTAAACGCATTGCGGTAGCGTTCGCGGTTGATGGTGATACGGGCAATTCCGTTATAGTATTCAAAAAGAATATCTTCATATTCCCGGATGGTTGTCCATTCTCTTTTTGTCTGCATAATCTGTATTCTATTTTAATTGATGATAATAATTCTTCAACATACGGGTGTCTTCGTCCTTGTCGGTAAACACTTCCAGCAAGACGGGGCGCTCCGCCGCCTCCGGACTGGTGAAGGACTTCATGGCCTCAGCCAACTGTCCGCCGTTCTCCGCACGCAGGTAAAGGAATCCCCGCTCTTCCGCCCAGCCTTTGGCCGAAGTCTTGTGAACCGCTGTGATAAACTTATGCGAAGACTCCGACATGTCAAGCCCCGGCAATGTATGAAAGATTTCTCCGCCGCCGTTATTCAGTAAAAGGATGCGCAGGTTGGGACCGATATTGGCATTCCACAACGCATTCATATCGTAAAAGAAGCTCAAATCTCCGATAGCAACGAAGTTCAGCTTGTCGGATGCCGCCGCATACCCCACAGCCGTGGAAAGCGAACCTTCGATGCCGCTGGTTCCCCGGTTGCAGCAAACCTCTACGGTGGGCGAAACGGCATACAACTGGGCATAACGCACCACCGAACTGTTTGCCAGATGCAGTACCGATGCTTCCGGCAAGGACTTTATCAACGCCCCCACTGCCGCCATCTCCGAATAAGCGAACTCCGGTTCGGGAACAGCCTTGCAGTAGTCTTCCCAGATGCGGGGATATTCGGGCGTCCGGGTTTCAAGCAGGGCCGCTATCTTTTCCAGAAACTCAAACGGGTCCATTTCTATAACGGTGGTCAAGGAGCCGTAAAGGTCGGTCACCTCGCCATCCGGCGACACATGCCAATGCTCTTTGGGCGGATGCCGGCGAAGGTACTTTTTCAACCGTTTGGATACGATATGACCTCCGTAAGTAATCAGCAGTTCGGGAGCCATCTGGTCCATTTTCTCTTCGGGCATGGCATAGAGCGCCGCATCGAAATTCTTCACGGGAATGCCCGGAACCGTCCGGTTGCCGATATGCTCCGTCAGCCATGCAAAATGTTTATACAGCAGTTTGGTATACCGCTTTTCAAACAGATAGATAAGATTCATCTGCCCCACCACAATCATACGCTTCCGGTATTTATTCATGCGGTCGATGAGTTCGTTATAATCGCGGTCGTAAACGTTCAGCCCCTGATAGCGGGTGATGACGCGTACTTGGGGCAACGTCTCCGTCGTGAAATTGAACAAAGGCTCGGAAACGGGCACATTGATATGTACCGGTCCTTTTCCGTGATGGTTGGTTTCCAGCAGGGCTTCATTTATCAGTCGGTTGCAGAACCACTCATCCTCCTCCGTATGAATTTCGGGAAGGTTGACGGATTTCTTGACCAGCGACCGGAACACCTCCAGCTGCGGAAGCGTCTGTCCGTCCATTTGTCCTATCCAAGCAGCCGGGCGGTCGGCGGAGATGACTATCAAGGGAACTTTCTGATAAAAGGCCTCCGCCACAGCAGGGTGGAGATTCAGCAAGGCGGTTCCCGAAGTACAGCACACCGCAACAGGCTTGCCGCTATTCAAAGCCAAGCCGAGGGCGAAATACCCCGCACTCCGCTCATCCGTCATTGCATGGCAAACAAAGCCCGGGTGATTGGACAAAGTATGTACGATGGGGGCATTGCGGCTGCCCGGGCACAACACGACCCTGGTAATTCCGTACGCCTCGAGAAGCGCTGCCAGTTGGAGTATATTCTTTTTGTCTGTATACATGGTTCAGTGATTAAAGATTAGCGATTTATGGATTATAGGGACATGCTTACCAACCGTTTCATGGTCTGCAACTTCTTTTCCGTTTCCAGCCATTCGTCATTCAGCTCCGAAGAAGCCAGCAGTCCGCCGCCGGCATAGAAAGACAACTGCCCGTTTTCGATGTGCATGCACCGCAGGTTCACGTATAAATCCGTCTTGCCGTCTGGGTCGAGCCACCCGATGAAACCGGAATAATAACGACGGTCATACCCTTCGTTGTCCAGTATAAAACGGTATGCCTCCTCTTTCGGCAGACCGCACACGGCAGGGGTCGGATGCAGAAGCTCCAGAAGGCTTCCCAAACGGTTGTTATCTTTCAAGGTGAAACGGAAACTCGTTTTCAGGTGCGACAGTGCTCCGGCATAAGCGGGATACGGACCGCTCTCCGTGGGATGAATGCCCGATGACAGAAGCTGCCGACGGATATAAGACGCCACATAGTCCTGCTCCTGCCGGTTCTTCTCGCCCCATTCCTGCGGCAGTCTGCCATCCTGCAAAGGTTGGGTTCCCGCCAATGCCACGGTGCTCCACTCGTTTTTCTCCCCGGATAAGATAATCTCAGGGGTACTACCCATCCAGACACCTGTCCGGGGCGTATAGCATAAGTATATATAAGAATGAATATAATGCTTGCATGCCGCACGAAACACTGCCGAGGGAGAGAAACCCGGGCACTGCCCGATGACGGATTTACGGGAAAGGACCAATTTGTCAAACTGCTTGCTGCGCAAGGCTTCTATAAATGTCCGGAAGCATGCTTCGTACTCTTCCGTGCAAGCTTCTGAAAATGTTTCCCTGCCTTGACGCAACCGGAAAGCTTCCAGCTCCTCTTCCGCGTACTCGCCAAGCGGCAAAGGCTGTCCCCACTGCTCCGGCTGTATCAGCACAATCGGGCACGACTCGCTTGCACGGAACGGTGCAATGACGAAACCGCGTGCCCCGTCCAAGTCTTTAAGGTCATACAACAGACGGACGCTTCCCGACGCTTGTGTCAGCAAACGGGGAGTGTCCTCACCAGGAATACGATAAACGGCAAAAGACTGTTCCTGCCGGATCAAGGTATCAATAGTTTTCAGATTACTTATTTCTTTGTCAATCATCTTCTTTTGTAAAAGCATAAAACCACTTGCAGAGTTCAGGTACGCTGCATGGTTTTAATTCGGATGACAAAGATACAAAATCCTTTTTATAGAGATAGAAAGCGAAAGTATCTTTCCTTATGTATTTTCATTGAGTTACAAAAAGTGCCGTCCATAAAATTCTATGAACAGCACTTTCTATATGTTTCCCACCATAATCGGGAGTAATGACAGATGGCATTATGCAGCCATCCCGAACAGTTCTATGCAGCTACCCTGCACAAGGCTATGCAGTCATACTGCACAGTACTGTGCAGCGTGGCTGCATACCAACTCTTGTTTATCCGAGAGGATTTTCTTCTTCACCGCCGGACGAACCGCCTCCGCCTTCGGGCGCTTTGCCGATATAAATGGTTTTGGCGGCGCTATGCGGGGTTTTCAGTAATTTAGAACCGGAACCGGAGAATTGCGTCGTCACTTTCAGTTCATACGTGCCGTCGGCAAGGCCTGCGGGGATGATGAACGTCAGTCGGGACGGGTCATTCACGACATAGAGGTCTTCCGTTATTTTTGTTTCCGCACCGGAAGAATCGGTCAGAGTGATGCCTACTGAGGGGTCCGTACCGGCTATTTTCAGTTTACCGCCTGTGAGGGTGAAAGCTCGTCCTGCGGTGGCGCTGGCATCCTGTGCACGGGTGGCGGCATCCTGTACGCCTGTAACGAACATGGCTGCACCCTTCTCGCCAATGATGCCTACGGTAGTATTCTTTATTGCCTGGCGCAAATCCGCTCCTACATTGAAATTCACCACGATAGAGTTCTTTGCGGGATTCCATTGCGAGTTCTCTATGACACCGCGAAAGCTGACGCTGGCGTAGTAAAGACCCGTATTCACGTTGTAGCCGCTCATGAGCAGGCGTTTGATAACACGTTTCTCCAATTCGAATACGTGCTTGATGGTCTCCTCGCGCAGACCTGAGTCCTCGGCTTTCATCTCGGCGATGATACGTGCCTCGTTTGCACTGCCGATGCTGACGGGGACAAGAATCATGTCTTCCTTGTTATCCACCGTAACGGTATTGTCGGCCAATTGGCCATTGATCTGATATTTGATATTTTCTGCCATAATTTTAATTTGTTTTATGGAATTAATAAAAAGCACTTTTTCTCCGAATGATGCCGACCGGGAAAGGCAAACCGGAAGACGATTATTATTGTACAGTCAAGTCAGCAACTACTGCTTTAAAGTAATTTTTCCAGCTATCGTATGCCGATGATGCAGTGGGAAGAACAAACAACCGGCACTGCTCTTTGATAGTGCCCTTATCATGGCTGAAAGTAGTGGCGGTAATAGTCGGTGCGGTCGTCGGATAGCTCTGCACACCTATCAGTTCCGAGCAGTTGTGGAATACATTGTCTCCTAAAGAGGTGACCGTTGCCGGGAGGGAGATTCCGGTCAGTGCCGTACCCGCAAAAGCCCAATCTTCTATCGTTGCAGTCTGTTTGGAAAGTACAACGCCATTTAATTTGGTACATCCGTTAAAGGCATATCTCGGTACGACGGTAACACCTTCCGGCAAGCACACACGTGTAATGCCGGTACAATTCTGAAAAGCACATTCTCCAAGCGTAGTCAGGCTGACAGGCAGATTATAGGGGTTATCCTGATTTGTTTCTTCCAAGGTCAAAGCGTAACATTTATCAAACGCATTGACACCTATACGGGTTATATTATCGTGGAAGCCTACGGAATGAAGTGAAGTGCAACCATAGAACGTATCATCTGCTATGGAGGTCACTCCGGCAGGAATCCTTATGTTCCGGAGCGAAGTGCAACGGTTAAAAGCCGCCTCACCTATTGAGGTAATGCCGTCGTGCCAGTTCACATGCTCCAGATACTTGCAGTCTTGAAAAGTCCAATTGGGGATGGCAGTCACGGTAGAGGGGATGCTGACAGAACGGATGCCGCATCCGTAGAAAGTGCTTTCAGACAAGGATTGTACACCTTCGTGTAGAGTGACGGTTTGCAGGTTTACGCATCCCTCGAACAGCCAACGGCACAACGTTTCCACACTTCCCGGGATGTCTATGGACGGCAGGGCGGCACAATTCATAAAAGCAGAATTATAAATCGTTGTCAGATTTTGCGGCAAAATGACTTCACGCAGTTTGATACAATTCTCAAATGCCCACTGCCCTATTGTTCCGGCACTTGCTATATCTATAAACGTCAGTGCCTGGCAGTTGCCGAAGCCACTCTCCCCTATCGAAGTTATTGTTTCGGGAAGCATCACTTCCTTTAAAGTGGTATTGGGCTGATAGCCATCAGCCGGATAGAAACATAGTCCTCTTCGGGGAATTTCGGTCATATCCGTCATGGAGAGGTCGAGCACCTCGAGTTTGGTAAGGGTATTGCGGATATAGGCAAGGTCGGTAGCATCCACACTGCCTTTTATGGCAAGTGCAGTCATCTCTGCATCGGTAGCTACACTGCTCAGATTTCCGGCAGTAGAGGTTACAGCAGCAACAGCGGAATACTTAATGGGACGTGTAACGGTTGTCTCCATACCTTTCTTATCTACCAACGTCACTTTCAGAATAGCGGTATCGGAAAGCTTTACATGTTTTGGCGGAGTAAGTGTAACTTTGGAGCTGTTGGGAATAATCATTCCGTCATCACCAAAAGCCGGTTGGGTTATATCCACCTTCCAAACACCGTTCGTATCGGCAGAAGCACGGGTTTGTATATCCGTCCCCGTACCGTTATCGTTGGTAACGGTAGCTGCAATGGATGTATAATCACCGGATTTCAAGGTAGCGGGAAACAGCAATGGGATATCCAAGCTGGAAGCGGTACAATATAATACATCGTAACCGTCGAGTCCAATGGTGACGGCATTACTTCGGGGCAGTGTAATGGTCGTTGTTCCGTCGGCAAGCGTAAAGACCACGTAATCACCATGTGAAGTATCCACCGCAGCAATTACGGAAGTTCCGCAAAGAATGGTTACCGGCTCTGCCTGGGCAAAAGTGATGAGGTAACCGGGTACTCCTTCCACGGTAGTGGGTACTACCGAAAGAATGTAATCACGGTTTTGCAAAGCTTCGGTCAAGGTCTGCAAGGCTTTCACCTGGTCTGTGACTTCGGCAATCTGTGTGCGGATACCGGTGTCATCGTACTCGTTATCACATCCGGACATTGCTACTGTCAGAAAGAACAACAGTGCATAAAATTTAGTCTTCTTCATGTTGATTGTCTTTTAATTAATAAATATGGGAATTGATTGTAGATTACTTATCAAGTAACGGTCGGACACCGGAAAGAAGACTGTGCAGTTTATGGAACCTGCACATAAACCAACCGTTACCACCGCTATAATTCCTATCTTTCAACCATCGAAGCTTCGGCTCCGCTTTTACATCCGAAGCGGGGAAAGGGGTTCGTATATCTTATACGGAATACGAACGGGGCAATATATATTATATAAGGTGGGATTTGCGGGCTTCAGGACTAAATACAAGATTTAATTAAACTTTTTCTAACAATTAATTGGCATTTGGTAAAATTTAGCATATATTTACAACGTTAACAACACCGTTACTTGATAAGTAATTCCGGCTTATAATCCTGCCCTATATTCTGTTTCATTTTTCCATTTACATTTTCTAACGGAAGCTATCAGTTGCCTGTTTGCCTTATCGACCAGCTCATTGCCGAAAGGCTTGAGATAGGTTTCCGTCACCCGCAGGGACGAATGTCCCAAAGCCTGACTGATAATTCCCACCGGCTGTCCACTATGGAAAGCAAGTGTAGCCCATGTGTGCCGGGCCGTGTATGAGCTGACCCGTACACCGGGCAGCAAGCGGCTCATCACCTGCCCCAACTTGCGATTGAAATGCCGAAGGGCATCCTGATAATTGCGGTACGACTGCCAGCCGTCCCGTATCCTCGCATCGAGTATGGGGAAAAGGTAGGGCGAGGCGGAATGCCTGTCGGCGTACTTCGCTATCAGCACAAGAGCCTCACGGGGAATGCGCACCGTTATCGGCTTATCCGTCTTATGACGGCTGTAGGTTATCCTGCCATCCTGCATATCGCGCTTGCGCAAATGGGCAAGGTCTATGAAAGGCATGCCGCGGAGCAAGAACATCAGCAGAAAATAAGCAAGTACCGCCTGCTGCTGTGGAGAAAGACCGGAAAGGTCGGCTTCCAGCAACTGTTCCATCTGGCGGGCAGTGAGCGCACGCTTGGTCTGCGACACCACACCGGTATAGACATCGTCGAAGAGTCGCGGATTGTGTTCCGCCGTGCCGGGCGGCATCCAACGGTTGTAAACGGCACGCAAAGTACGCATGTAGGTGGATATGGTGTTCTGCGTCAGTTTACGGAGCAACATCCACTGTTCGTACTCTTTCAGGCGACCGGGTGTGAAGACTTCCTCCATCAGCATGGAGCACTCCTCCTCTCCGCTGCAGGAGAAGCGGATGAAAGAACGGAGCGTACAGGCATAGATATGTACTGCCGGCGGCTTCCTGTCACGCCTTAGTTCTTCAATCACTTTCATCATGTAGGCAGACAAATCCGTTGTGCCCACATCTTTTGTTTCTACTTCATTCATAAATCTGCTTTATTAGTTTTTTACGCAATATACGAACGAACAATCTTTCGCAAAGAGTGTTTGAAAGACTATTATTCCAACCTAAACGAAAAACTTAATATATGAAACAAATCTTACTCATCATCTTCTTGGGAGCAAGTGTTTCCGCAACGGCGCAAACCCTCTCCCTGAGCTTCGATGATGCCCTTCGGCAGATGCAGCAGGGAAACCGAAGCCTGAAGATAGCCGACAAAGGTATCGAGACCGCACGGACGGAACGTGACAAACTGAACGCCCTTTGGTATCCGAGCCTGCAAGGTGCGGGCACATTCGTACACCTGTCCGAAAAGATAGAAGTGAAGCAACCGTTGTCGCAATTTACCGACCCTGCCAAAGACTTTGTTCACAACCTCGTACCGGACGACCAATTTATCAGCAGTATCCTCGACCAGATAGGCAGCCACACCCTCGCCTTTCCGCTCGCACCCCGCAACCTCAGCACGGTAGGCCTGACCGCCGAATGGATCGTGTTTTCCGGCGGAAAGCGCATCCGTGCCGGCAAGATAGGAAATGCAATGATTGACATCGCCCGCGAGAACCGCGAACAGACAGACGCCACGCAGCGTGTCCTCTTAGCAGAAAGCTATTTCGGACTGCGTCTGGCACAAGAAGTGGTGCGCGTACGCCAAGACACCTACAACAGCCTGAAACGTCATTACGAAAATGCCTTGAAACTGGAAGCCGCCGGAATGATAGACAAGGCCGGACGCCTCTTTGCGCAAGTGAACATGGACGAAGCGCAACGCTCGCTGGAAGCCTCACAAAAGGAAGCAGCCGTTCTGCAAAACGCTTTGCGTACGTTGCTCAACATAACGGATACTTGCAGCATACAACCCGTTTCCCCGCTTTTCATAAACGCCGTGCTACCTACAAAAGAGGAGTTCCTGCAAACCATGCAAACCGAGAACTATACCGTCAACCAATTGCAGTTGCAATCGCATATAGCCAAACAACAGCTCCGTATCGAACAGAGCGGCTACCTGCCGGACATCGCCGTATTCGGCAAGCAGACACTATATGCCCACGGCATCCAAAGCAACCTCATCCCCCGCACCATGATAGGAGTAGGATTCACCTGGAATCTCTTTGACGGTCTGGCACGGGAAAAACGGATACGCCAATCCAAGATAGCCCAACAGACTCTCTCCATAGGGCAGGAAAAAGCCAAAGACGATTTAAGTGTGGGTATCGACAAACTCTACACGCAGATGCAGAAAGCACAGGATAACGTTCGTGCCCTGAACACAACCATCGAACTGAGCGAAGAGTTAGTGCGCATCCGCAAGAAATCGTTCACCGAAGGCATGGCAACAAGCACCGAAGTAATAGATTCAGAAACGATGCTGGCAACCGTACGCGTGGCCCGACTGGCAGCCTATTACGAGTATGACGTGGCGTTGATGAATCTGCTGGCGCTTTGCGGCACGCCGGAAGAATTCGGGAAACTTAGTAATTTGAGAGTTGAGAATTAAAAATTGAGAAACAGGCTGTGCAATGAGGATTACACGGAAAACACAGATTTTCCTTATTTCGTATAATCCGTACCTAAAAAGAAACATCAAGTGTATTTGGATACACCGTACTTTATAGTTTATACTTAAATTAAATGAATATCAGCAATAAAACCATCAGCATCGCATTCATCGTCGTATTAATCGTTACCGTAGGAGTATCGGTTATCGGAATGTCACTTATGAGCCGGCAGCCAATGGTGCTGCAAGGGCAGGTAGAAGCCACGGAGATACGCATCAGCGGAAAACTGCCAGGGCGTGTAGATTCTTTCCTCGTACAAGAGGGAGATTGGGTAAAAGCGGGTGACACGCTCGTTGTCATCAACAGTCCCACTATCGAAGCCAAATACCGTCAGGTAAATGCTTTGGAACAGGTGGCGCAGGAACAGAACAAAAAGATTGATGCCGGAACGCGCAGGCAGATTATCGCTACAGCCTTGCAGCTTTGGAATAAGACGCAAAGCGACCTGACGCTTGCCCAAACCACCTATCAGCGCATCCTCACCCTTTATAAAGACAGTGTGGTTACTTCGCAACGAAAGGACGAAGTAGAAGCCATGTACAAAGCCGCACAAGCTGCCGAACGCGCGGCATACCAGCAATATCAAATGGCTGTGGACGGCGCGCAAAGCGAAGACCGCGCAGCCGCACGTAGCCTTGTAGATGCCGCACGCAGCACGGTGGATGAAGTTTCCGCCCTTCTTGTAGACTCCAGGCTCACTGCTCCCGAAGACGGACAGATAGCCACTATCTTCCCCAAGCGCGGCGAGCTGGTGGCTCCGGGCACGCCTATCATGAGTCTGGTGGTGATGAGCGATGCACACGTAGTCCTGAACATCCGGGAAGACCTGATGCCACAGTTCAAAATGGGCGGCACTTTCAAAGCGGACATTCCTGCCCTCGACAAGAAAGACATAGAGTTCCGCATCTATTACATCAGTCCGCTGGGAAGTTTCGCCACTTGGAAATCGACCAAGCAGACAGGCAGTTACGATATGCAGACGTTCGAGATACATGCACGACCTGTACAAGCGGTGGAAGGGCTTAGACCGGGAATGTCGGCAATCGTAAATAAAGTATAAAAAGGAAAGAAGGGAAACCGGACAATCCTTTTTTAGGCATAAGAACAAAAGAACATATTCATGATTATAACATATGCTAATGTTTTCTTATTTGTTCTTATGTCTAAAAAATCCGTCATCACCCTATTTGAAAAAAGTCTGTCATCACCCAAATAGATACCGTTCAGAGTTGAAGCGCCAATCATCTCACCATACAAATTTCTTATTATGAACTTATTATATAATGTCCTCTTCCGCGAATGTCACCGTATCACCTCACGCCGTCTCTATTTCGGCGTGTGCATCCTCCTGCCCTTGTTCTGCCTATTCTTTATGGCTACCATTTTCGGAAACGGACAGATGGAGAATATTCCTATCAGCATTGTAGACCAAGATAATACGGCAGCCTCACGTACCATAGCACGGCGCATTGCCGCCACACCTACTTTCCGGGTTACGGAGCACTTTACGGACGAAGCCTCTGCACGACAGGCATTGCAACGGAAGGAGATATACGGCTACTTGTCCATCCCGCCGCAGTTTGAGCAGAAAACAGTCAGCGGGACGGGTGCAACGCTGACTTACTATTACCATTACGCCCTTCTTTCGGTAGGAAGCGAACTGATGGCAGCATTTGAAACCACACTCGCCCCCGTAGCACTGTCGCCCATCGTTGTACAGGCTGAAGCATTGGGTGTGGGGCAGGAACAGATACAGACGTTCCTTCTTCCGGTAGAAGCCAATACGCATCCGCTTTATAATCCGGATATGGATTACTCTATCTATCTGAGCCAGCCGTTTTTCTTCGTTCTATTCCAGATACTGATTCTACTTGTAACGGTATATGCCATAGGCCGCGAATTCAAGTTCGGGACAACGCAAGAATGGATGGGAGCTGCCACACCCGCAGGAAAAAACCCGGCTAATCTGCGGAATGCCGATATGCTGACTGCCGTCGCAGGAAAGCTGCTGCCCTACACCGTTATGTTCTCCGTTATAGGCATACTGGCAAACTACGTGTTGTTCGGACTGATGAACATACCGTTTCAAGGCAGCTTGTGGCTGATGAACATCGTAACGGTACTGTTTATCATGGCTACGCAGGCATTGGCGGTGCTGATATTCTCTATCTTTCCCAAGATAGCCTATATCATCAGCGTGGTGTCAATGGTAGGCTCTTTGGGAGCTACACTGTCGGGAGTGACATTTCCGGTAACGGCAATGTATGCACCGGTGCATGCGGCATCCTACCTGTTTCCGGTACGGCACTTCACCGAAGCGGCACAGGCTATGATTTATTTCGATGCGGGGTTTGCTTATTTCTGGCAATCGGTGGCTGTACTACTGGTATTCCTGCTGCTGGCCATACTGATTCTGCCTTTATTGAAGTGGTGGATACTGAGGATGAAGGAAAGCGAAGAAACTCTCCATATCGGAGACAAAGCATTGTCCGGCACGGAAGCATCCCTGAGCAATGTCATCCGCCACGAATGGAAAGCCATTGCCACCAATCCCGCCATCCTGTTGGTGCTGGCAGGAGGAATCTTCCTTTATGGCTTACTCTACAACTATATGTATGCTCCCAACCTGGTACGCAAAGCACCAGTTGCCGTAGTAGACCTCTCCCACTCCGCACTCAGCCGGGAGTACGTACGATGGCTGGATGCCGCCCCGCAGACTTCGGTCTATGCCCAAACGCCCAATATCCTCGAAGCCCGCAAGTGGATGAAAAAAGGCGAGGTTACCGGTATACTCTACATCCCTTCCGACTTCGAGACGCGTGTAGCGCGCGGCGAGACTTCCGTATTCACCCTGTATGCCGCCACGGACGCATTCCTCAACTTCAAGGGATTGCAAGAAGCAAGCTCGCGCGTGATGCTTGCCGTAAACGATGCCCACCGGCGTGCCGGAACAATATTCCTGCCGCCACAAGGTCTGTTGGCCGTTGCGTCGTCCGCTCCTGTCAACGTATCGGGAACGGCCCTTTACAATTACACCGAAGGATACGGTTCTTACCTGATTCCCGCCGTAATGATTGTCATCATCTTCCAGACAATGCTGATGGTGATTGCCATGCTTACCGGCGAAGAAGCGGAACAGCGGCGGAAAGGCATTCACAGCATGAGAGCCCGTTCCCTGAAAGATATGCTGTGCATCGTATCGGGAAGAACCTTCGTATATGTAATGCTGTATGTTGTGTTCTCCATGTTCCTGTTGGGACTGCTGCCGCATATTTTCAGCATTCCCAATATAGGAAGCGGTTGGGACATTGTCACTATGATGATTCCTTTCCTGCTTGCCACGAGTTTCTTTGCGCTTGCCGTGTCCCGCTGGTTTACCGACTCCGAAGCCCCACTGCTGATGATAGCCTTCTTTTCTGTGGGTTACATCTTCCTTTCCGGCGTGTCTTACCCGCTGGAACTGATGCCCTGGTACTGGCAAGCGGCGCATTACGTCTTCCCTGTGGCCCCCGCAGTACTCGCTTTCGTAAAATTAAATTCAATGGGCGGCAGCCTTGCCGACATCTGGCCTCAGATGCTGACGCTGTGGATACAAGTAATCATATACGGTGCGTGGGCGGTGTACACTACAAGGAGAGTCTATAAACGAAGTAACATAAAGACAGGTGATATAGAGGCATAAAAAAAGGCTATCTATCCCAGACAGCCAATCTTCTTGTTAACCTTAAATCTAATACTATGAAAAACACATTGCAAATATACGGACATTTCGAGAATCTCCAAATTATCGGAGGGCTGTAGTCCTACTTATAACATGGTTTAATAGGAATACGCTGTTGTTAACAAATCAGCATCCGGAAATTAAGAAAAACTTACAGTCTTTTCCTCTTATAAGCAAATTCCTGCCATTTCTCTTCCGGCCAATCCTGCCGCTGCATCTCCGTACGCGCCATGACAAAGAAGAGATCTGACAAACGGTTCACAAAACGCAAAATATCCTCATTCAGCGGAGCTTGGCGATGCAGTGTCCATAAGCGTCGCTCGGCACGCCTTGCCACTGTGCGGGCAAAATGTAGTTGCGCAGAAACAGGCGTACCACCCGGCAGAAGAAAATAGCCGTTCTCCTTCAGTCCGGCAGTCATGGCATCCATTTCCTGTTCGCAGCGTACGGTCAGTTCGGCGGCAGAAAGAAGATTGGGGTTCAACACGCCATCGGGCGTAGCTACATGGCTCATCACTACCATCAGTTCTCTTTGAATGGTATGCAGCAGTTCCTGCCAATTGTCTTCGGCAGGAAGCATGGAACGTACGATTCCTATTACGGCATTCAGTTCGTCCAGACAGCCGTTTGCCTCGATGCGAATATCATCTTTGGGAACACGCGCTCCGCCATGAATGCCGGTGGTTCCTTTATCTCCCGTACGGGTATATACTTTTTTCATCTTTCAGCGTATGCTTATTCAAATAACCTCATTATATCCGTTTCACCCCAATAAAGATGCGTGTAACTTGCTATCGTATTCTTGTAGCGGAATACGGGCGTGTTTACCGGTTGCCCTTTGGCATTATACACCTGCACGACGGTAGGCGGCATATACAACTCTTTCTTACTGTCATCGGGAGCCGTCCCCGACTTACCGAACTGCGTATAATGAAACTCGTGCCCCCGCAAACGCTGCCCCTTATAGTCGAAGCTGCGATACCCCAATGTCAGTTTCCGATATTCACTCTCATTGGAGATATAAAAAGGAAACACACCCGCCATTCTGTCGAACCCGCTGCCACCGCTCTCATGCTCCCGTTTGTCATAACCTATGGCATACGAAAGGTAAATCATTCCGCCACACTCCGCCAGCGTCTTTCCGCCGCGTTCTATATACTCCCGAACGGATTCTTTCACCTGACGGGCTCCGGCAAGCGCCATAGAATGTTTTTCTGGATACCCGCCCGGCAAGTACAACAAATCGGTGTCCTGCGCTATGGGGACATCCTTTTCCGGATCGAAGAAAGAGACATTGCCCATTCCGCGCAACATCTCCAGATGTTCTTCATAAATGAAAGAGAAAGACTCCTCGTTACGTGCCACCAAGATACGCAGGTTGCCCGGTTTCCTACCGCCGACAAACTCCTTATCCCTTTCCCGCATTTCCCGCAACGGAACCGCCGTCTTCGCCAGCAGCAGTTTCCAATCCACGCATTGCTCCAATAACCTTGTCAGAGTACCGATGGCATCCGTGCCTTTGGATCGACTGAAATCAAGTCCCAAATAACGTGATTCCTGCTCCAGCATTTTCTCCTTTGGAAGATACCCCAGACAGGTTATGCCTACCTCGGCACACACTTCCCTGAGCATTTCATAATGGCGGGACGACCCTACACGATTGAATATCACCCCCGCAATCCGTACATCCGGACGAAAATGGATGAATCCCGACAGCAAAGGAGCCATTGAATAAGCGGCAGACTTGGCATCCACCACCAGCACGACTGGAAGTTGCAACAACTGAGCTATCTCCGCCGAAGAGCCCCGGTCGCGATCATATCCGTCAAACATTCCCATCATCCCTTCCACAATGCAGACATCCGCAGAAACGGCATGACGTGCATAGAGTTCGCACACATGTTCACCGGAAGCCATAAACGTATCCAGATTAATGGATGCACGTCTGCATACAGCCGTATGATATTTGGTATCGATATAATCCGGACCGCATTTAAAAGGCTGTACCGCCAATCCTTTTTGTGTCAGCAAAGCCATTAGTCCGCGGCTTACGGTGGTCTTTCCGCTACCCGATGTGGGGGCTGCTATGAGAAACTGAGAAACGCGACGCATGTTATTTAGGTATAAGGTATGAAGTATAAAAGGGCTGTTATGGATTTTGTCGGACAAAGGTAATAATATATCCGGTAAAAGTCTTATCTTAGCTGCCAAATATAAAAAACGCTATGATAACCGAAGAACTTAAAAAACTCTACATTACACATACCGGGCACGAACCCGAAGCCATCGACGAACTTCCCTCTTCCGGCTCAAACCGCCGCTATTTCCGCCTCAAAGGTACGCCTACGCTGATAGGGGTAAGCGGCGAATCCGTTGAGGAAAACCGTGCCTTTCTCTATATGGCAGAGCATTTCCGCGGAAAAGGATTGCCCGTGCCCGAAGTGTTTATCCGTTCCGAAGACAATATTTACTATTTGCAGGAAGATTTAGGAGATACGCTTCTGTTCAACGCCATCGAAAAAGGACGCAAGACAAGCGTATTCGATGAAGAGGAGAAGCAATTGCTTCGTAAGACCATGCGCCTGCTGCCCGCCGTGCAATTTGCCGGAGCCGACGGCATGGACTTCTCCTACTGTTACCCGCAGGCTGAGTTCAACAGCCGTAGCATTCTGTGGGACTTGAACTACTTCAAGTATTGTTTCCTCAAGGCAACGGGGATGGACTTTCAGGAAGACCGCCTGGAAGATGATTTCCAGAAAATGGCAGACGTGCTTCTCCGCAGCAGTTCCGCTACTTTCATGTATCGCGACTTCCAAAGCCGCAACGTGATGATTAAGGATGGCGAACCCTGGCTTATCGACTTTCAGGGCGGACGTAAAGGGCCTGTCTACTACGACGTGGCCTCATTCCTGTGGCAAGCCAAGGCCAATTATCCCGACAGCCTGCGCCAAGAACTTCTGAAAGAATACATCGAAGCCCTGCGCAAATACCAGCCGGTGGATGAGAGCTATTTCTATGCCCAGCTCCGTCATTTCGTACTGTTCCGCACCATGCAGGTATTGGGCGCATACGGTTTCCGCGGTTACTTCGAGAAGAAGCCCCACTTCATCCAAAGCGTGCCTTTCGCCATTGAAAACCTGCGCCAGTTGTTGCAGGAGCCTTACCCCGAATATCCGTATCTCTGTAAAGTCCTGCACAGGCTGACCGAACTGAAACAATTCACCGACGACCTGAAAAAGCGTCGTCTGGTAGTAAAAGTCACCAGTTTCGCCTATAAAAAAGGTATCCCCGAAGATTCTTCCGGCAACGGCGGCGGTTTCGTATTCGACTGCCGTGCCGTAAACAACCCTGGCAAATACGAACGTTACAAGCCTTTCACCGGTCTCGACGAACCCGTTGTCCGCTTCCTTGAAGAGGATGGGGAAATCGCCGTATTCCTCGAACACGTATATGGGCTGGTAGATGCATCCGTGAAACGGTATATGGAACGGGGATTTACCAACCTGTCCGTATGTTTCGGCTGTACAGGCGGCCAACACCGCTCCGTATATTCGGCCCAACACCTTGCCGAACACCTCAACAAGAAGTTCGGCGTACAAGTGAACCTGATACACAGAGAACAGAACATAGAACAGAATTTTAGCGCGAAACAGTAATACTGCCCGTCATCCTATTATTTTATGAAAGCAATGATATTTGCCGCCGGACTGGGAACCCGTCTTCGTCCGCTGACAGACCACACCCCAAAAGCGCTCGTCTCCGTAGCCGGAAAGCCGATGCTGGAACGGGTGATTTTACGGCTGAAAGAAGCCGGATTCAATGACATTACGGTCAATATCCACCACTTTGGAGAACAGATTATCGAGTTTCTCCGCGCCAATAACGATTTCGGCATCACTATCCACCTCAGTGACGAACGGGATATGCTGCTCGACACAGGCGGCGGGATAAAGAAAGCGCGTCCGTTTCTGGACGGCAACGAACCGTTCCTGGTGCACAATGCCGACATCCTTTCCGACATCAATCTTGCAGAGCTTTACCGGCATCATCGGGAAAGCAACGCAGAGGCTACACTGCTCGTCAGTCAACGACAGACATCACGCTACCTGCTGCTGGACGATGTCAACCGCCTGCACGGCTGGATAAACAAATCCACCGGTGAAACCAAGCCCGAAGGATTCTCTTTCCAAGAAAGGCAATACAAGGAAATGGCTTTCGGTGGCATTCACGTCATATCCCCTTCCCTTTTCCGCTATATGGAAAGCAGACAATGGGAAGGGAAGTTCTCCATTATTCCTTTTTATCTATCCGTGTGCGAAACAGCCTGCATACAGGGTTATCCGCTTCAGGACCGCCGTTGGTTCGACATCGGCAAGCCGGAAACACTTGCAAAAGCAGAGGAATACTACCGATAGAAAGACAAAATGAAGAAAAAAGAAAATAATCAGGAAGAAAAAGCTGAATAATATATAAAAAGTCTTTATCTTTACCCCCGGAATTGGCAATCGGGAAGGCATATCCGCCTGCCGATGCAAGGGAATCCGGTGCAAAACCGGAGCTGTACCTGCAGCTGTAATCCTCAATAAAAGATGTTTGTATCCGCAAAAGCCACTGTCGCGGCAACGCGATGGGAAGGTAATACAAGCAGAGGAGAGCCAGAATACCTACCAACTTCCGTAACTTGAGCACTAAGCTTCCAGGATTAGAAGCGATGTCCCCTATACTGATACGATAGGATTCCTATTTTACTCTTTCGGGTCATTACCTTTCGCACACAGAAGCGAAGTGCCGTTTTGTTTTATCAACGAAAAAATCGGTAGACGATGAAGCACAAGTATTGGCTTGAAGCGGTACTGCTGTGCGGTGTGATGCAATCCACCCCGGCACAAAGTATCCTTAAAAACAAAGATGAGAAAGAACTCTCGTTACTGCTCAACGAAGTAGTGGTAACAGGTACGGGAACCGAGCACTACCTGAAAGACGCCCCCGTGCAGACAGAGGTGCTCACGGGAAAAGCGCTGGAGCAATATCAGGCGCGTAGCATAGACGACCTTCTCAGCGGGCTCAGCCCTTCCCTCACCTTCCATGACGGCGACATGGGCAGCCATATCCAGCTCAACGGGCTGAACAACGACTATATCCTCATCATGATAAACGGCAAGCGCATGAACGGGGACATCGGCGGACAAAACGACCTCAACCAACTGAATCCCGCCAACATAGAGCGCATCGAAATCGTGAAAGGCGCCGCTTCTTCACTTTACGGCAGCGATGCCATTGCCGGAGTCATCAATATCATTACCAAACGGAGCAGAGAGAAAATGGAACTCACCAGCACCACCCGTGTGGGCGAGCATGGCGATGTACGGCAAAGCGCCAGCTTCGGCTTCAACTACGGCAAACTGAAATCGGTGACCGGTATCAACTTCCGGCACACCGACGGCTGGCGCAATACGGATATGCAATGGGATCAGAACCAACTGAAGCCCGGTTCCACCATGCTTACCGTAAACCGTTCCAGCAACTACACTCTTTCCGAGAATCTGGAATGGCAGGTAAACAGAAAACTGAACCTCACCGCCGAAGGAACGTACTACGAACGTTGGGTGATGCGTACGCACGGCCCGTGGAAGTACCTGCCCAACGACTTCTACTACCGCAACTATACTTTTGCCGCCGGAAGCAGGTACAAGCTGAACGGGCGCAACTACCTCACCGCCGACCTCTCTTACGGTCGCTACGGTTACTTCTACGACTATAAGCTGAAAGACATCACCGACTACTTCAAAGACGGCGACCGCATCACCTACTACCCCGGCCAGCGTATCAAGCAGAGCATACAGCAACAAGTGCTGGCGCAGGTAAAAGGTATCTTTTACTTCGGCGACCGGCACATCCTCAATACCGGCATAGAGTACCAGTACAACCGTTTGGAATCGCCTCACCACATAGCAGGCGACATCGCTTCCGTCTATACGCTCGCCGCCTATGCGCAGGAAGAGTGGACTGCCACAAGCAACCTTATACTAACTGCCGGCGTACGCGGCACACAACACAAGGAAACCGGACTGAACCTCAGCCCCAAAGTATCCGCACTCTACAAAGCCGGTAACTTCAACCTGCGCGCTTCCTATGCCATGGGCTTCAAGGCGCCTACCATCAAAGAGCTTTATTATGAACACACAGGCAGCATCGGCGGCAGCTCCCTCACCGCCTATCATGGCAATACAGACCTCAAGGCGCAAACCTCACAATACACTTCCATCAGCGTGGAGTATGCAGGAAGCAAGTTCCAGGCGAGCCTGACCGGATATGCCAACTTCATCCGCAACATGATAGAGCTGGTAGAGATAAAAGTCACCCCCGAAGAAAAGCTCCTCGAAATAGAGAAAAGCAAGAAATACACCAACCTCACGAAAGCCCGCATCTATGGCATAGACTTCACCTTCAACTACCGCCCCACGAAAGACATCATGCTGGGCGGTGGGTACAGCTATGCCGATCCGAAAGCGCAGTATGCCGCCGATACGGGCGATAACTACATGAAGTACCTCTACATCGACGCCACATCCAACCATAATGCCACGCTCAACGCCACCTGGCAGCACACGTGGCGCTGTTACCGCCTCGGCTTGGGAGTGTACGGCCGATACCAGTCGACCCGCCACTACGTCAACGACAACGATGCCGACGGCTTCCAGACATGGCGCATCAACACCGCCCATACCCTAATGAAGATGCGGCACTGGACGCTGACAATGAACATAGGTGTAGACAACCTCTTCAACTACGTAGACCGCACTCCTTTCGGACGTAACCGGGCTACCAGCACGCCGGAAAGGAATTTCTACGCATCGGCGCTTATAAAGTTCAAGAACGGGGGCGGAGCAAAATAGAGAAAAACATCTTTTTTATTAATCAATTTACAAACAAAGTATGAAAAATTTCAAGTTTTATCTGATGGCGGCTCTCGTAGCAGCCACAACTTGCACAGGATTCACCTCCTGTAGCGATGACGACGATGCGGAAAGTACCGTAAACCCTGCAACCAGAGTAGTAGCCGAAACCAAGAAGTATGACACCGCCATCCTACTCTGTACTTTCGGAAGCACTTATAATGAGTCATTGGACGTTTACAACGAAATCATCGCCGACTTCCGGAAGCAGTTCCCTCAAACAGACATCTATATGTCTTTCACCTCACGTACCTGCATCGGCCGTGCAGAGGCTTCTACCGGCGAAGCGCGCTACAAACTGGACCAATGGCTGAAAGCCATCGGCGATGCAGGATATACACGCGTAGCCGTACAGTCGCTTCACGTCATTCCCGGCGAGGAATACCTCTCTCTGATGAATACCGATATCAAGAAAAACTTTATGATTGACTGGTATCCGCACATCGACGTGCTGAAAGGCGCCAACCTGCTCTCTACCGATGACGATACGGACGAAGTGGCACAGGTCCTTTACAACCACTACAAGGATAAACTGGCCGAAAAGAAGAACATCGTTCTCCTGATGGGGCACGGTAACCCTGATGTGAACTACAATGCCAACACCAAATACTCCGAAGTCCAAACCGCCTTGCATACTCTTGCCACAAACAAGAATATCTTCGTAGGTACTGTAGACTATGGAGAAATGCTTTTCTGGCCGAAAGAAGAGGAAGAGAAAGCGGCAGATCGCATCCCGGTAGTACCTGCCGCCCAAATGATAGCCGACTATCCCGGCTGCATCTACTCGCAAGTGATGAAATACTGCCAGGACAATAACCTGGAGCCAAATGAAGTAAACGTGTACCTCGCTCCTTTCATGTCCATCGCCGGCGACCATGCCCACAACGACCTATGGGGCATCGAAGCGATAGCCGAGAACAAAGGCTTGGATAAAGTGGAACTCAATACCAACGAGTACAGTTGGCGCGAACGTCTGGAGAAAGCAGGTTTCAAGGTAGACAGAACATTTGAAGCCCATCCCGTAGGCCAGGCCGATGCCGATCACGGTATCAAAGACGGCTGCGGTATCAAGGCTCTGGGCAGCTATCCCGAAATCCGCGCAATCTGGGTGAATCACCTGAAAGAGCAATGGGATGCCGATGCCTGGGAAAACGGTGAAGGGTATCAGCCGGAAGCATAACATTTGTCCTCCATTTTCTTAATTCAATAAGGGAAAAAAGGAGAGGAAAGGCTGAGACAGAAAAAATATGCGGGTATTTCTCATCTACAGAGGAGCACCCGCATATTATATTAATAATCAAACTATTAAATCAAAGCCTTAAAGAATATTGCTCCTCTTTGGCTACATAAAAGAAATTACCCAAACGCTAAAAGACAACATTTTTCCACAAGCCAAACAAGATAAGTACATCTTACTCAAAAATCACAAAACACTTATCAAAATTGATAGTCACCTTGTCAAATTGGTTGATAAGTGCCATTCCAATATTACCTGCGTAGGGCACAAGTCTGTTATTTTCAAGCCCCACTGCAATATTCTTGAGCACTACATTTCTTCCACCAAATTGAAACGACCATTCGGGCAAAATTAACATGTCGCGTTCCTCTACAACACCAATTCCGCCCGTAAGTCTCCTAACACGTTTACTTTTTGCATCAATTTCTGTTTTATTACTTTCGTAAAAATTATGAGATAGAGCGGCAAGGCCATTACCTGTATCGAAGAAGAAATTGTATGATTTTCCACAGCTTTCCCCTTTTAGTATAAGAGAGCGATTATCCATGTATATATTGCTGCCACTTGCAGGTTTTTCCGTCAACAATGTGGGAATTACTATTTTCCCATTGTGAGGAAATATTTGTATCTCTCCCAGCAATGCCATTACATCTGCCCCAATAAGAAAGTCAATATCTTCTACCTTGTTCAGTGTTGTGTCCTTATTTATCGTTATAGGAATATTCCTTACCATGATATCACCTATCTGCATGCTGTCCAAGATACCCGATTGTCCGTAAACCGTTATACCACCATGTATCTGTAAAGAATCTGCAATCAATCTCACACCTGTCTTTTTAGCAAATGCTTCCGACATGAAAGTGGTACTTGCACCTGTGTCAAATATTGCTTTATACTGTTTACTGTTCACTGTTATCGACACATACATGCTAGTTCCCCTCTGTACTGTATCGTTTTTTATATTCAGTCTGATGCTGTCGTTACTCATTGCTATCACAGTATTTTTTTGAGGGAGTTCTATGCTCATTGGTGGGCAATTACGGAAGCGGTCGTAAAACTGGACTGCTTCATCTATTTGAGTGTAATCCATTGCCACACCTTGTTCCCTTAGCTGCGATGTAAAATCCTTCAATATATCGGCAGCCACGGCATAATTACCCCTATTTGCCTCTACAATAGATTTTACAAGCAACATAGAGGCTATATTTCCAAGTCCGAGTTCAGCTTGATAATGTTGCAACAACGAGTCTACACACGTTATCGTTTCGTCCGGGCGATTGAAATAATATCCCAATAAGGCTTCAGACATTAATCTGAGCATAGGAGTTTGCACACTATCTTTAATCATAGGATATTCCTCTTCCAGTGTAAACCAATCGCCATTATTGAGTAATTTTCCCAAGCGTATGTCGCTCTTTTGTGCCCATACACCCGTTACTCCCAATAGCATAAGTATATAAAACAGATATTTAACAAGCTTCATGTATATCATAATTTTTACTATTTTTTTAAATTGTCTCTCATTGTATTTCAACACCCTTTCCTCATTGTAAGCATCTATCACAATAAAAGGGCATCCGGTCCTGTTATCTTTATAGTCTTTAATATTGGTTTTAAGCCAGCATTAAATAATGCAAACAATGCCACGATACTAGGTAGTACAGTCGTTGTCATTCAACAATTCTTCCACATATAAATCAGCGCCATTGAAAAAATAGTCAAGGTCATTTATATCACAACTGAAAATTGTTAATAAATATACTAAAAATTCTGCCGTAGAATCCAAAATTGGTTTTTATTAACTCATTTTAATCATAACCTACTATTCTTCGTAAAAAGAAACTACTCTATTACACAACAAAACAGTGTAAGAATTTTATTTTTTTTCAGACAGGTACAATCCATCCTCATAAGTCATTGGCCACTAGTTACGCCATCATCATTTATTCATTCCTAATTGATTTTTCCAGAGATAATATCTATATTTGTCACCGCTTAGGTGATACACTCCGTTATTCCAACGAGTTGTATAAAAGGGAATCCGGTGCGAAACCGGAACAGTGCCCGCTACTGTAAAGCCACTTTGCTCCGCCTGCTTGTTGCAGCAACGGAGCATACGGAAAACATTCTTCAAAACAATGCCACTGTCTTACAGACGGCTGTTGGTGAGAGCGAACATCAGTTTGAGCCATCGCAGACCGGAGACGGGAAGGTGTGGTTTTCCGTAGGGCTGAGTCAGGAAACCTGCCTGGGCAATTACACAGTCAACGCCTTCCCGGGGTCAGGAAGACAAGTATTAATCTTACATTTTTCAATAAATGAAAACCAACTATTTATTGGCAGCCATACTGTGCTGCCTGACACCCCTGCTCCATGCCCAAACCGCATTGAGCGGAAAGGTGGTGAGCGCCGACACGAACGAGCCTCTTGCAGGGGTAAATATCCGCGTAGACAACAGTCTGACGGGATGCACCACCAACGGAAAAGGAGAATTTACCATCGACAATCTGCCCGACGGACAACACACGCTGCGCTTCTCCTACATCGGCTTCACCCCCAAAAAATACACCGCGGACGGACAAGAAGAAAACATCCTTGTAAAGCTGGAGGAGAGTTACAGCAACCTCAGCCAGGTGGTAGTGACCGGAACCGGTACGCACCGCCGCATGACAGACAGCCCCGTTCCCGTCTCCGTAATCACGGCCAAAGAAATAGGCGGCGCCAACGTATCCACGCTGGAAGAAGCGCTGGTGAAACTGACGCCCAACATATCTTCCTACACCAACGGCATGGGCACTACCATGAGCCTGAACGGCATCAACGAGGACTACATACTGATACTGGAAAACGGCAAGCGTCTGGCAGGCGAAGACCGCTACACGCGCATCAACGTGGCCAACATCAAGCGCATCGAGATACTGAACGGCGCAGCATCCGCCCTGTACGGAAGCGATGCCATAGGCGGCGTTATCAACATCATCACGGACGATGCCCGGAACACCGTAAACGTATCCAGCTACACCCACTACTCCGGCGAGGGACGCCTGACGGAAAGCGTCAATGCCGATGTCAATGCGGGCAAGTTCTCCTCTTACACTTCCTACCAGCGCCGTCAGGCAGGAAGCTGGCAGAACAACAACATCGACGAGAACGGCTACGAAACCGGACGTCCTACTTCCGTAGGCTTCTACTCCAACACCGTAAACCAGCGTTTCGTATTCAATGCCACAGATAAACTGTCGTTCTACGCGCGCGGTACTTATTATGATAACAAAACCCGCCGTCCGCAGGACGCCACCTACTATGCCAAAAGCAAAGGCCAGTTCGTGCAGAAAGACGCCTATACCTACAATCTGAAACACGAGACCTATACTTATGGCACCGGCATGAAGTACATGATAAACCGTTCGGCTTACATCGATGCAGAGTTCTACTCGGACAATTACTCGTCGGACTATATGTACTTCAAGAAGTCGGGCAGCTATCTGCCGGGCGACCGGGTGACCCGCAAACAAGTGCGATATTACAACGGAAACATCAAAGGTATCTTCCGCCTGGGCAGCCGCAACAAACTGTCTGCCGGCGTAGAATACGTAAACGAGGGGCTGGAGAGCGAATCGGACAACATCGACTCCCGCCACATGTACACCCTCGCTTTCTACGCACAGGATGAAATAAAGCTGCCCCTAAACCTGCAAGCCGTACTGGGCATACGCTACATCTACAACGAGAACTTCAAGAATTATGCCACTCCCAACGTATCGCTGATGTACAAACTCGGCGGACTGAACCTGCGTGCCGCCTACGCGGCAGGCTTCCGCACGCCTACCTTGTCGCAACTTTACGCCACCGACGAATCCAAGACCAGCAACCGCTACACCACGGGCAACGTCGGTTTGAAACCAGAAAAGAACAACTTCTACTCGCTGAATGCGGAGTACAACTACCGCCGGCTCTCCGTGTCCGTCACCGGGTTCATCAACAACATCCGCGACATGATAAACTACCGCACCCTCTCCGATCAGGAGATACACGACATGGGACTGGACGACAAGCACGCCACCTTCGACGAGATACGTCAGCGCGACAACGTGGACAAAGCCAAGACCAAAGGCATCAGCCTGAACGCCAGCCTGAACCTAGGCGCGGGCTTCAGGGCAGGCGGCGGATACACGTACATGGACACCGAGGCCAAGCAGTTGCAAGCCGACGGCAGTTACAAAGTGTCTCCCATAGACAAAAGCATCAGACACATGGGAAACATCAACGGCCAGTGGGAACATACCTGGAGCTTCTACCGCCTGAACGTAAACGTACATGGACACCTGCAAGGCGAACGCTACTCACAAACATATGGCTACGCCCCCAAATTCCAGCAATGGGATTTGAATACCCGCCACACCTTCAACCTGCAATCCGTGGTTCTGGAACCAGGCGTAGGTATCGAGAATATCTTCGACAAGAAAGATGACCGCCCCTGGAACAATAACTTCTCCACGCTCAGCCCGGGACGCTCGGTATACGTGAGTTTGTCGGTACGGTTTAAGAAATAAAAAAACAGCAATCATTTTTACAAAACAGTAATTACTTTTATTTATGAAAACATCTCTCCTTTCCCTGCTCCTTGCCATTTCTCTCTTCTGCTCCGCTCACGAAGGGGGAAACTTCGTGTCGAGCGATATGCTTGCAAGCATGAAACCTGGCGAAAAGGCCGCATTGCTTATGGTACACTTCGGCACGACGCACGATGATACACGTACGCAGACGATTGATGCTATCAATGCCCAAGCACGCAAGGCTTTTCCCGACCTGGAGTTTCGCGAAGCCTATACTTCGCGCATCATCATACGCCGCCTCAAGACACGCGGCGTTGTCAAAAATACCCCGCTGGATGCGCTACTCCAACTGCGTGGAGAGGGCTACACACACATTATTGTGCAAAGTACCAATATCATTGACGGTGTGGAAATGGAGTCGCTCCGCCGTGATGTGGAAAGCGTACTGCCTTTCTTCAAGGAGATACGCGTAGGCACTCCCCTACTCTATTCGGTGGAAGATGCGGAAAAAGTAACTGATATTTTAGGACAACGCCTCAATGCTTCGGTGCAGCAGAGCGCAAAGAAAAAGGGTAAAGAACACTTCGTATTGGTAGGGCATGGCACTTATACGCCCGGCACTGCTACATACAGTCAGATGGACTATATGCTGAAAGTAGCCGGATTCGGTAACTTCCATGTAGGGACCATCGAAGGCTATCCCACCTTTGAAACCATGTTGGCACAACTGAAAGCGGCCAAAGCAAAGAGTGTGACACTCGTTCCTTTTATGTTTGTAGCCGGCGACCACGCCAAAAACGATATTGCCGGAGAATGGCGGGAGATGCTTGAAAAAGAAGGTTATACCGTTCATGTGCGCATGGAAGGTTTAGGGCAAATCCCTGAAATACAAAAGATATTCGTAGACCATATCCGTTTCGGACTGAAGCACCGCACACAGGGCATCATGGAAAAGAAAGCGGCATATGCGGCAGGGGAAAAAAACGAGTGAGAAAGTCACCTTTTCATGCCATAATGTGATAAATAGAATGTATCTTTGTGAACTGCAGGCGTAACACTTACCATGCTCTGCAGAACAGACAGCAATAAGTCAGATAGCAAATGAAACAACCCAAAATAATCATCGCCGGCATCGGTCCGGGCAATAAGCAAGACATAACACCCGCTGTTGTTGCCGCTTTACAGGAAGCGGATGCAGTGGTGGGCTATAAATACTATTTCCGCTTTGTCACTCCGTACCTGCGCCCCGATACGGAATGTATAGATACAGGAATGAAACGCGAACGTATCCGTGCCGAGCAAGCTTTCGAGCTGGCGGAGCAGGGAAAAACGGTGTGCGTCATCAGTTCGGGCGATGCAGGGATTTACGGTATGACGCCGCTTGTGTATGAAATGAAGCGGGAGCGGAACAGTAACGCAGAGATTATTTCCCTGCCCGGTATCAGCGCATTCCAGAAAGCGGCTTCCCTGCTGGGAGCTCCTGTGGGACATGACTTCTGCGTCATCTCCCTCTCAGACCTGATGACCCCGTGGGAACGCATTGAGAAACGTATCATTGCCGCTGCCGCAGCCGATTTCGTGACAGCCGTCTACAATCCCAAAAGTGAAGGCCGCTATTGGCAACTTTACCGGCTGAAAGAGTTGTTCCTGCAAGAAGGACGTTCACCACAGACCCCCGTAGGCTATGTACGCCAGGCAGGGCGTCCCGAACAGGAAGTGCACATAACGACGTTGGAAGCGTTCGACCCCGAAAAGACGGATATGTTTACCGTAGTACTGATAGGCAACTCGCAATCGTACGAATGGAACGGTACGATGATTACTCCGCGGGGATATTACCGGGAGGAGGTTGCGACCGGGAATACCCAGTATGGAGCTAGTAAAGGGCAGGAGATCATGATACGGAGCTTCCGTACCATCGAGAAAGAGCTCAGGAACCGGGACATTCCCCTCGACCATAAATGGGCGTTGCTACACGCCATCCACACCACCGCAGATTTTGAAATGGAAAAGCTGTTGCACACAGACGAAAAAGCAGTGGAAACACTATATCAAGGTATCATCGGGAAACGCATACGGACCATCGTTACCGACGTGACAATGGCTGCCAGCGGCATTCGTAAAGGAGCTTTGGAACGTTTGGGCGTAAAGGTGAAATGCTATCTCGGCGATCCCCGTACCGCAGCAATGGCAACGGAGAAAGGCATCACCCGCACACAAGCGGGCACACGCCTTGCCGTTGAAGACCATCCAGACGCCCTTTTTGTATTCGGCAATGCTCCGACAGCATTAATGGAACTATGCGATCTTATACGCAAAGGAAAAGCGCATCCGGCTGGGATTATCGCCGCTCCGGTGGGCTTCGTACACGTACAGGAGTCCAAGCACATGACAAAGCCTTTCACCGCCATCCCTAAAATAATTGTAGAAGGACGCAAAGGCGGAAGCAACCTTGCTGCAACATTAGTAAACGCCGTTTTGTGCTACAATGATGCGGAACAGTTACGACCGGGACGAGACGTGTGAAACAACGATTAAGAATTAACGATTAGTGGTAAGCGAATGGTTATACAACGAAAATTTATCATTATAGGAACGGACGATAACCGGACGCCTTTCTTTCCGCCAGAAGTATTGGAACACATACGGCACGGGAAAGTATTTTCGGGAGGAGTGCGACACAAAGAGATTGTCGGAAACTTGTTGCCGGATGATGCGGAATGGATTTCCATTACCGTACCATTGGACAACGTATTCTCACAATATGAGAAAGTGTTCAGCAGTAACGGATACGGACAAACGGATGCCGTCCCCCGGCAAATTATCGTTTTCGCTTCGGGCGACCCGCTGTTCTTCGGCTTTGCCAATACGGTAAAACGGAAATTACCGGATGCTGAAATCAAGCTATACCCCTCTTTCAATTCTCTCCAAACATTAGCACACCGCCTCGTAATGCCTTATGACGATATGCGAACCGTTTCGCTGACGGGACGTCCCTGGCATGAATTCGACCGCGCCCTGATTGAACGCGCTCCCAAGATAGGCATCCTTACCGACCGGGAACATACGCCCGCCACAATCGCAGCCCGCATGCTGGAATATGGATACGACCGTTACACCATGTATGTAGGCGAGCATCTTGGCAACCCCGAAAAAGAACGCATCCGCCACATGACATTACAGGAAGCAACGCAAGGCGGATTCGAGCATCCCAACAATCTGTTGCTTTGCGCCACCTCTTTTCCCGAAGCCCGCCCTTTTGGTATCCCCGACGAACAATTCGCACATTTGGACGGACGTACCCGTATGATAACCAAAGCACCTATCCGCCTGCTTACGTTACAAGCGCTGGAACTGAACCGCCGCCGTGTATTCTGGGATATCGGTTTCTGCACCGGATCGGTTTCCATCGAAGCCCGGCTGCAATTCCCTCACCTCACGGTCGTTTCCTTTGAGGTACGTGCCAAGGGCGAAGAACTGATGAATATCAACAGCCGCCGCTTCGGTACGCCGGGCATTACGGCAATCACAGGCGATTTCCTGCAAACGGCGACCGATACTCTCCCCCGTCCCGATGCCGTTTTCATAGGCGGGCACGGCGGACATCTGCCGGAAATGCTGATGAAGATAAAGGAAGTGTTACAGCCCGGCGGTTGTATCGTCTTTAACTCCGTATCGGCAGACAGTAAAAAAGCATTCATGGAAGGAGCCGGAGCCGCCGGGCTGATACTGCATCCGTCAGCACGCATCGCACTGAATGATTATAACCCTATTGAAATCATGAAAGCAACACTTTCATAAAATAGCAAGACAAGCTATATTCATTATAAAAACAAATAACCTGTATGAAAACAGAAACATTCCACATAAAGACGGCCATCATGCTCGTTTCGGAAACCGGAATGGCTTCCGCCCGGCTGTTGCTCAAAGAATTTCCCGAAGCGGAGATTTTCACTCCCCGCTATGAAAGCGGATGTACGCACATCGAATCGACCGGCAGTTTCACTGTCAAGAATTTCAATCGTTACGACGCGTTTATCTTTATCGGAGCCTTAGGCATCTGCGTACGTTCCATCGCCCCTTGCGTGAAGGACAAGTACACAGACCCTGCCGTAATTTGCGTGGACAGCATAGGTAAACATGCCATTTCCGTCCTTTCCGGACATATCGGCGGAGCCAACGAACTGACCGAGGCAGTGGCCGGTGCATTGGGAGCCGAACCCGTGATAACCACTCAAAGCGACCTTACCGGACTGTGGGCATTGGACAAACTGCCCCAACGCTTCGGCTGGTCTCCGACCATCTGTGTGAGTCCTTCCACCCACCTGCTGGCAGGGCTTACCCAAACTCCCGACGACCAGATGAAGGCGTGCATGAACGAGGCTATCAGCCTTTTTGTAACCGGACAGCCTACCGCATTGCTGTTGGAAATCCGCGACAAAGGAACCGACTGGATGGAAGCGAACCTTCCCCCTCATGTAGAGGTGTTCTATCAGATGAGAGACATCAAATTATCCCGTTTCAAGCTGGTACTGATCGTCTCTCCGCGAATACATTATATAAAGGACATACCGTCCATCTGCTATGTGCCGCGCGTGGTGCACGTCGGCATCGGACTTGCCCGGCAGGCAAGCCCCACGAGAAAAGTTGTGAAAGGCATTATAGAAAAGCTGGAAGAGTACAACATCTCCCCGCAATCCATCATAACCATATCTACGATTAACGTCAAGCGTGACGAACCGGTAGTGAAATCGCTCCAAAAGGAATACGAAGTCTTCTTCTATACGGCCGAGGAACTGGCGACAATGGACGTGCCCCACCCCAGCAAAACAGTGATGAAGCACATGGGTACGCCCAGTGTAAGCGAGGCAGCCGCATTGCTGTCCTCTGGAAATAGCCAACTGATAATGCCGAAACGCAAAGGCGAGAACTATACGGTAGCCGCCACCCTGGACATCTGCGCCCAGCGCCGGGGGCACATCGAGATTGTAGGTGCAGGTCCCGGCGACCCTGACCTTATCTCCGTGCGAGGACGGGCGATGCTGGAAAAGGCAGACCTCATCCTCTATGCAGGCAGCCTCGTGCCCCGCGAACTGACACTTTGCGCCAAACCGGTCGCAACAGTCCGCAGCTCCGCTTCCATGGATTTGGAAGAACAGTTTGCACTGATGAAAGAGTTCTACGACCAAGGAAAGTTCATCGTACGCCTGCATACGGGTGACCCCTGCATCTATGGTGCGATACAGGAACAGATGAACTACTTCGACCGATACGGCATGAGTTATCATATCACTCCGGGCATATCTTCTTTCCAGGCAGCAGCGGCGGCTTTAAAGTCGCAGTTCACTATCCCGGAGAAAGTACAGAGCATCATACTGACCCGCGGCGAAGGACGGACACCCATGCCCGAACGGGAAAAACTACATCTCATGGCACGCTCGCAAAGCACCATGTGCATCTTCCTTAGCGCAAGCATTGCAGAACAAGTGCAGGCGGAACTGCTGCAGGAGTATCCCGAAACAACTCCCGTAGCCGTATGCTATCACCTCACCTGGCCGGACGAACGCATCTTCCGGGGAGAGCTGAAAGACCTTGCACGGATAGTAAAAGAAAATAACCTGACCCTGACAACCATGATTGTCGTAGGCGAGGCTATCGGCAATCGCAAAGGACTGTCGCGACTGTATGCACACGAATTCAAACACTTATTCAGAAAATAAAAAATGATATTAGTATTAGGCGGTACAACCGAAGGACGCATAGCTGTCCAAACACTTGAGGAAGCTGGAAAGCCCTTCTATTATTCAACCAAGGGCAATGAACAAGAAGTTCCTCTGCATAACGGCATCCGCCTGCAAGGTGGCATGGATAAAGATAGTCTGGAGTCTTTCTGCCGTAAAGAGAACATCTCGCTGCTGATAGACGCAGCGCACCCTTTTGCCGAAGAGCTGCACAGGAACGTCAGTGAAACTGCTGACATACTTCAGATTCCGGTCATCCGTTATGAACGCATTTACCCCCGTATAGAGAATAATGAAGGCATTGTATGGTGCGACAATTATGAAGACGCTATCCGCCAAATTAAAAAGGAAGAAGTCTATATAATACTGGCACTGACAGGAGTAAACAGCATAAGCAAACTGAAAGCTCTATGGATGGAAAGCAGCCGTTGCTATTTCCGTATTCTCGACCGTGAAAGTTCGCGCGAATCAGCGAGAAACCAGGGATTCCCCGAAGAATATTTACGTTACTACCATACCGGCGAAGACGAACGCCTATTGATGCAGCAAATACGCCCCGAAGCTGTCATCCTCAAAGAGAGCGGTGCTTCCGGCGGATTTTCCGAAAAACTAAAAGCAGCTCAGGAACTGGGCATTCGCATCTTTGTAATAAAGCGCCCGCCGCTTCACCCCAACTTCTTGTCCGTAAACGGGAAATACGGCCTGCGTAGAACGGTAGAGCAATACTATCCCGGCTTCTACCCCCTGCGCAGCGGACTCACTACGGGAACATGCGCAGCAGCCGCAGCTGCGGCTGCAATATGGGATATATTCAACATTCAGGGAACTCCCCGTCCCCCGGAGTTTGCAGTAATCCTACCCAACGGAGAATTGATAGATGTTCCTGTAGAGCCGCAGCAGAGATATCCCCGTTCCAGTTCCATAAACAACAATTGGATAGTGGAGTCGGAAGCCAGCGTCATAAAAGACGCCGGAGATGACCCCGACATTACCAATGGAATGCGGATAAAGGCGGATATCATTCTTCCGATCGATATAGATGAAAACAACGATGAAACATCGCAAAAAGATTTTAATATCATCATTGCCGGCGGAGAAGGAATAGGCATCGTCACCATGCCGGGATTAGGATTGGAATTGGGAGCGCCTGCCATTAACCCCACGCCACGCAAGATGATAGAAGACAATGTAAGGATGTACCTCGACTACGTCGGCATGCCTAAAATGAGCGATCCCATTGTTGTGACCATCTCCGTACCCGGCGGAGAGGAAATAGCCAAGCGTACTTTCAATCCGCGTCTGGGCATAGAAGGGGGAATATCCATCATCGGTACATCAGGCATTGTGAAGCCGTTCTCCAGCGAAGCTTTTGTAAGCTCCATCCGAAAGTCGATGGAAGTGGCATGCGCCACAGGCAGCCCGCGTGTAGTTATCAGCTCCGGAGCAAAGAGCGAACGGTACATCAAGGCTTATTATCCCGAACTGCCGGCACAGGCCTTTGTCCATTACGGCAACTTCATCGGCGAGACGCTGAAGATTGCCGATAAGCTGAAACTACCCCGTGTCACGCTGGGAGTAATGATAGGCAAAGCCGTGAAACTGGCGGAAGGTCACCTCGATACCCATAGCAAGAAAGTGACGATGAACAAGGAGTTCATTCAGGACATAGCGCACCGGACAGGATGCAACGAAGATGTATTGACCGCTATCCGGAATATGAATCTGGCACGGGAACTATGGGATATTATCCCTGCGGAAAAACTGGAGACATTCTCCAAACTGCTGACAGAGCATTGCAAACAATGCTGCGCTCCCCTGCTGCCCGATGGAGAACTTACGATTTTATTAATCAGCGAAGACGGAAAAATATATGTATGAAAAAGGCATTGATGATACTGTACATGGCGGTTGCCACATCGACCGCACAGGCACAATCTCCTCTCTCCTTTTATGCAGAGGCGGGAATCGGAACTTCCCGCCTCTACGGAAAGCACTCTTGCTGTGATACGCGAATAGCCTGCAAAGCGGGAATAGGCGCGAAATACGCACTGAACAAGACCTGGGTCTTACAATCTGCTTTAGAGTTTGTATCCATAGGCGGCAAGGATGATATGGACTATGTGAAGAACGCCAAGATGAACGAGCTATACTTGCAGATACCTGTCAGAGTAGCTGCAAGGTTGCCGTTGGGAAAAGATTACCATGCCTCGCTGAATGCCGGTCCGTACATTGCCTGCGGCGTGGGCGGAAAGACATCCGGCAGCATCCCGTATTATCACGACACCGGTTCTTCCGACGGGAACCGGCTTTTCAAAATAGATACTTTCGGCAACGTATTGGAGAATAATGCCGGAAACAGGCGGCTGGACGGCGGTATCATCGTGGGAATCGCATTTGAATACCGCAGGCTCATTATCGGTGCAGAGGCACAAGTGGGATTGGTAAAGATCAACCAGCAACTAAGGCAGGTAATAGACACGGAAGAATTCCATAATTACCTGCCACGAAACTTTGCTTCATTCTTCACCGTAGGATATAAGTTCCGATAAAGGAATACTGCCCGTAGGGTTCGTGCCCGACACTTTCTTACTCAAAATGAGATTTCGTGGAGCTTCGCCAATAAATCCCCGATGCTGGTGAGACATATCGGTTCTTCACCGGGACGATGCAGGACAAAAGCGCCGCCGCCTTTCAAATCGCCCGTTTCGATGTAGGTTTCCGACTCCACGTTGCGGTTGGCAAGGATGCCGTTACGCTGCAATGCCTTACGCACCATGGCGTATCTCTGCCCATGCCCTGACAAACGTATCTGCGTGGTATATTCATTATCTACACGGAACAATCCGGTTTCCAAATCAAACACGATACCTTTACGGGCAAAAAAGCTGCTAAGGCTGCCGTTCAGAGCAAGGTCCTCGGGAGTACCGATGGTGACGCCGTTCGCCTTGTCCATGAGCCAGATTTTGTCGGCTATCTGCAAAGCCAGTTCGAGGTCGTGCGTAGAGAGGAAAATGGTCTTGTCCGTCTGGCGGCTGAGGTGGTGCAGCAGTTGCATCATTTCCACTTTGCTGGGAAAATCAAGAAAGGCCGTAGGTTCATCCAGATAAATCACGGGAGTTTCCTGGGCAAGCGCTTTGGCTATCATGACTTTCTGGCGCTCACCGTCACTTAACGTATGTACCATCCGATGCGCAAGGTGAGGAATACCTACCAGAGCAACGGCTCGCTCCACCACCTGCCTGTCCTCTTTGGTAAGCGTACCCCAAAAGCCCGTATAGGGACTGCGTCCCAATCCTATCAATTCCGTAACGGACATATTGCGGATGTCGCATTTCTCTGTCAGCACTACGCTGATAACGCGCGACAGTTGCTTGTCGGTATAGGACTCAATCTCCTTGCCTTGAATACGTATCTCTCCGCCCAGTTTGGGCTGGAAAGCGGACAGGGTGCGGAGCAGTGTGGACTTACCCACTCCGTTAGCACCCAGCAGGCAGGTCAGCTCGCCACTGTTGATGCCTGCACAGATGCCGTCCGCCACTACCTTCACATCACTCTTACCGGGATAGCCGATAGAAAGATTCTCGATATGTATAGTCTCGTTCTTCAATGTTATATGTAATATTAGAGTTCAATATACTTGATATTTTATTCGTTCAACTCCCCTTTTCTCTTTCTGAAAAGCACGGATGCAACCACCGGCGCACCTACCAGCGCAGTCACCGAATTGACGGGCAACGCTCCCTCGAATCCCGGCATGCGGGCTATCAGATTACACACCAACGCCAAGGCTGCACCTACCAGCAAGGTAGCGGGCATCAATATGCGATGGTCGGACGTGTGAAAAATGGCGCGGCATAAATGAGGCACTGCCAACCCGATAAACATAATAGGACCGCAGTAGGCGGTGACAATGGCCACCAGCACTCCGGAACAGGATATGACGAGCAGGCGCGCCCGTTTGATATTCAATCCTAAGTTACGTGCATAACCGTCGCCCAACAACAACAGGTTCATGGTCTTTATCAGCAGGAACGACAAGGGCAGCAACACCGCCATGATACAGACAAACAGCAGCATCTGGTCGCCGGAGACACGTGCAAAACTGCCCAAGCCCCAGATAACGTACGCCCGTATATCCTCTTCCACACTGAAATATTTCAATACACCGATAACGGCACTTGCCACATAACCTATCATCACACCGATAATGAGCAGCGTTACATTCCCCTTTACTTTTTGGGAGACGTAGACAATCAGCGCCATGACCGACAATGCCCCGATAATGGCAGCCACGGACAACGCCACCTCTCCCATATACCCCAAACGGCTCAGTGCCACACCGCCCATAGCACCGGACAGCAGTACCACACAAGCCACTCCCAGACTCGCTCCCGAACTGATGCCCAACACCGAAGGTCCTGCCAGCGGATTACGGAACACCGTCTGCATCTGCAAACCGCTGACCGAAAGCCCCGCTCCCGCCACCAATGCCGTCAAGGCCTGCGGCACACGGCTTTTCCAAAGGATATTGCTCCAGATAACTTCCTGGTTGCTCATCGTATCGGGATTGGAAGCCGCTCCTGTCCCCCACAGCAATTCCCATATCTTGCCAAACGGGATATGGACGGAACCCAACAGCAGGTTCAGCAAAAAGAGCAGGAAGATGGATGCCAGTATAAGGAGCATCAACGGCAATGCAGGTCTTTTCATTAGTTCAGTCGCTCGTAATAAGTGGGTTTATAATCGGGCAGCAGGTCGGGATGAAAAGCATGAATCAAGTCTTCCAATACTACCTCAGGCTGCATGGGCATACTCTCATAGAAAGGTTTCTCACGCATATTGCAATAGATTACTCCTTTCTCGCGAAAAGCGCGAAAGTCGGCATAACGAGGGTCCAAAGACTTCAAGGCATCGTAAGAGAATGTTCCGTCGTAACTGTTGACGATGCGCCAATAGTCGGCACTCTCCGCCCTACTGTACACCGTCTCGAAATCCAGTGTCACACCGCCCGAACGCGGATCGTCTTTCAGGAAATAGTCTGCACCGGCATCCCGGAACAGTTCGGCAAGGAAACTCTTTCCGCCTACCGCATACCAGTTGCCGCCACGCATTTCACCGCTGAACACCACAGGACGCTTTTTTACACCGGCAGCCAGTTCTTTCAGCTCGTTATACCGCTTCTCTATCCCGGCAAAACGGGCATTCGCCTCTGCTTCCCGACCGATGAACATACCGATGAACTTTATCCATTCAGCCTGCCCCAACGGAGTCATTTCCTTATATCCCAAGTGCGGCACCAGCGGAATGCCTGTTTCGCGCATGGCGTCATATCCGCCCCGTTTGAAAGGAGAGATAAAGATAACATCGGGATTAATGCTCATAATCACCTCGTTATCGAAGTTTCCCTCAATCCCGATTTTGGATGTCTTGCCCGCCTTCAGACGCCCGTTCATCTCCTTATTGAAAAGATGGCGGGTACTGGTAATGCCCACCACATAATCGCAGGCATCCAACCGGATGAAGTTGGACAGTTGCAGGGAAGTCATGCAGATAACATGCTTCACCGGAGTTTCTATCACGGTATAATCGGCAGGAATACCGGCAGGCTTCGTACCCCTCGGAACCAAAGCATACCGAAAGGTATTCCCCTCTTCTTTTTGAGGGTCGTGTATGTCCACCAGACGCACATTCCCCGGCAGATGTTTCACCGCATAGCCTTTGGCGTAGACGGGAATAACGGCTGTTGCGGTATCCGCAACGGAAACCGCAACAGCCGCAGTATCGGAATTGCCGGATGCTTGCCGGGACTTTGTACCGCACGAAGTCATAGACACTGCACACGCAAATACAAGACCCATGAGAGGTAATCTGATCATGATTGTTCGGTTTTATATTTCAGGGCACAATATTCGGCAATTTTGAGGAGATACGCAAACTCTTCCCGAACAAATCGTTATAAAAGAAACTACAAGTTCATCAAATCGTTCAATGCCTCGCTCATGCTAGGATGTGTGAAGATGAAATCACGCAGGAAAGTATACTCCTGCCTCATCTTCATAGCCATCGCCACCAGATTGATTACTTCACTCGACTCCGGGCCAAACAGAGTGCAACCCACTATTTTATCGGTATCGGCATCCACTATCACCTTGAACAATCCGTCCGTATTGCCCAATGTACGGGCACGGGGAATGGCGGAGACGGGGAGTTTGTTTACCTTAATGTTCAAACCTTTCTCACGTGCTTCGGTCTCACTCATACCGATACGTGAAAGCGGCGGATCTATAAACACCGAATAGCTCACCGGCTCACGGTCGGACACCTTACGCTCTCCCGCTCCAAACAGGTCTTCGCGGAGAATACGGTAATCGTCCAACGAAATATAAGTAAATTGCAGTCCGCCTTTCACATCGCCGATAGCACGGATATTGGGATTGGTAGTCTGCAAATGCTCGTTCACGATAATAGCACCACGTTCGTTCACCTCTACTCCTGCCTCAGGCAGATTCAATCCCGCTGTATTGGGACGACGTCCGGTAGCCAAAAGAATAGCATCCGCGTCCAATTGCAGAATCTTGCCTGTCACGGCATCCTGATAGACAACCACCGTACCTTCCACGGACTGCACACGGGCATTCAGGCAGAAAGTGATGCCTTTCTTTTCCAACACTTCCTGCACGCTGGCAGCAATGTCACGGTCTTCACGGGCTATCAGTTCGGAATAGCTTTCCAACACTGTCACCTGCGATCCGAAAGAAGCGTACATCGAAGCGAACTCCAAGCCGATATACCCGCCGCCTACGATAACAAGATGCTTAGGAAGCTCCGCCAGTTCCATAATGGAAGTGCTAGTGTATACTTTCGGATTGTCCTTTACTCCCCCGATAGGCGGAATGATAGTTTCAGCTCCCGTATTGACAAATATCTGCTGGGCTTGAAGCTGAATCGTTTCTTCCGCCATACGTACTTCCACCACATCAGGACCGACAAAAGAACCTGTACCCGTATATACCGTTATATTAGGATTGTCTGACAGATTGCGGTAATTCTTCTGACGCAGGAAAGAAGTAACTTCCTCTTTCCGTGCAACAGACTGGCGGTAGTATGCCCGTTTCTGTTCCCAGGACGCACTCGTATCTGCCAACTTTGCCGAATGTATCAGTGTCTTGGTCGGAATACATCCGATATTGATACACGTACCGCCGTACATCTTATCCGAACGTTCTATCATAGCAACAGTAAAGTTCCGTTCAGCCAGCCCGGCAGCGAGTGTCTTGCCTCCTTTTCCAAAGCCGATAATAATAGCATCATACTTTTTCATAGTCTTATTTTTCCAATTGGTTCAATACCCTTTTTGCACTGTCCGCCAGCACCACGATAGCTCCGGCAAGGATGGCGGTATCCTTTATCACCAGTCGTCCGGCCCCTGTCAGCAAAGGGAAGCCATGCTCTCCGCTTCCCAAATCGGGAACCCACACTTCAGGAGTAGTGACAAGGAACGAAAGCGTGCCGACAGTCATTATGACGGCCAGCGCAGCCCCTGCCAATCCGATTTTCGGAAAGAATATCCCCAGAAAAGTAAGGATACCGATTGCCATAATCAGTATGCCAAGACCGCGGGAGAAGCCGTAGGTATTGTTCTCTACATGCCACCGGTGCTTGGCTTCGTCAAACTCTCCCTCTTTCAGCTTGTATTCCTTGTATTCCGGTGCAGGCTTATCGTAGAAGAAACTCATAAAAGGACTGTTTGCCACGAACGGAACGATTCCTTCGGCTTCGTAGTTCCAGAATTTCAAGCCGCCTATCCATACAAATATCACAAGAATGGCCACGCGGATGAGGTTGATACCCAACTTTTGGGAAGAAGCGGCCAGCGTCAGTGCCGCAAGGAACAGTTTTTGCAATTTCGTTTTCATATTTTTGTTGTTTTAGATTCACCACAGAGACACTCGGGTGAAATGTTTTTGCAAAGATCCCTGTTTCCTGCCGGTTGTGGAATGGCAATTATTCCGTAACAGTTGGCAATTCTTCCCGATGTGCTTGTTTCCGATACTCCGACACACTCTCTCCCGTCACTTTCTTGAAGAAGCGGCTGAATGCAGCCAAGTCCTCAAAGCCCAGAATGGCGCTGATTTCCTTAGCGCTCTTCCGTGTGTACAGCAGCAGGCGTCTGGCTTCCGCATCTATCCGTTCGTGAATGATGCGAAGCGGAGAAGGCAGTCCGCAGGCAGAAAACAAGTTGGAGAGCGTCTTAGGCGAACGGCAAAGCATATCGGCATAGTCCTGCACCTGTTTCTTTTCACGGAAATACTGGTCTACCAGCACATAGAACCGACGGACAACATCGAAAGTCCTCTCATTCTCCTGCCCCACACCAAACCTTGCACGTGCTATGCGCGTACAGGTGATGATGAAACGTTTCAGTACAATCCGCAACATCTCTTCCTGAAGATTGTCATTAATGGCGGACTCCTGACGGAAGATGCGGACTATATCATGCAGGTTGGACGATTGCTCCTCGGACAGCTTCAGCCGCATCACCCGGGACGAACCGTAGAACAGAAAGCCGTTGCAGGACACCTCATTGTCATGTCCGTAGATGCAGTAGAAGTTACTGTTGAAAACAAAGGTCAGGAACTCACCTGCCACCTCTTTGATAGTCAGATGATGCAGCGGGGTAAGCGTGACAATCTCGTCTTTCGCCAGCTTCATGGGTATATGGTCTACCTCGATGGCGAGCGTGCCGCTCTGTACCCAGAGAAACTTATACAGAGTCTTGTCGCGTTGCAGCGGCTTGTTTTCGTGAAAGCGGGATGTCATTGCGATATTGCCGTTCAAACGCGTATTCAGTTGGTAGTCCATAGGCTTCCATTATTTGTAAGGGTAACAAAGATAGCGAATATCTTGCTTACTATTGATTATTTCCCGATTTTTGCACATAAAAAAAACAGAATGTCCCCTATTCAATTCGTATCCCTCGGCCCCGGTGAAGCCGAACTCATCACCCTGAAAGGACTGAAAGCCCTGCAAAATGCCGACTGTATCTTCTGTCCCGAAACACCCGTCCGCGACGGTCATTCCCTGTCACGCGCCGCCGACATCATGCTTCGGCTCGACATACCCGCCAACCGTATCCGCCGCTTCTCCCTGCCCATGAGCAAGCAACGGACCGATGCCCTCAACGCCTACGACCAAGTGTATGCCGCCGCCCTTTCCCTGCATCACGCCGGCAAGAAAGTGGCTATCGTGGCAGAGGGCGATGCAGGCTTCTACTCCTCTGTACATTATATATATGAGAAACTGCAAGCCGCCGGCATCCCCGTAGAACAGATTGTCGGCATCCCCGCTTTCATCGCTGCCGGAGCACGGGGCGGATTGCACATCGCCAGCCAGGAAGAGAGGCTGACCGTAATTCCCGGCATCACCACCGCCGAAGAGATAGAACGGCTGATACAATCGCAGAACACGGTAGTCATCATGAAACTGTCGCAGTGCACCGATGAAGTGCACCGTTGCATCCGCCTTCATCCCGAATACGATTACCGCTATTTCGAGAACGTAGGCACTCCGCAGGAAAAATACATCAGTGACGGGCAGCAGCTTGAAACACTCCGCTTCCCTTATTTCTCCCTGCTTATCATCCGTCACAATGGCTTCTGACGCCGATTTAATACAATTTCGCACAGAGTACGAGTGATTTTTGCAGAAATGGCTTACCTTTGCACCTTGTGTAATTAAAAAAGATAAAGACATGAAGAAACTTGCTTTTTATATGTTGATGCTGGTTATGAGCATCGGTTATGCCTATGCACAAGGCGGGGCAGACATTAAATTCGACAAGACCACCCATAACTTCGGAACATTCTCCGAAAACAATCCGGTGGTAAGCTGCACGTTTACATTCACCAATGTGGGAGACGCTCCGCTGGTAATCCACCAGGCAGTGGCATCTTGCGGATGCACAGTGCCCGAATACACGCAAGAGCCGGTGATGCCCGGAAAGACCGGAACCATCAAAATTACCTACAACGGTACAGGCAAATACCCCGGACACTTCAAGAAGTCCATTACGCTGCGCACCAACGCCAAGACCGAAATGATGCGTCTGTTCGTTGAAGGCGACATGACTGCCAAAGACGCCAAATAAACGTTTTTATGATACAGAAAAAAGGAGAATTTTTCAATTCTCCTTTTTTTTTGCTTTCTTTGAAGTCTATAATGGAATACATATCGCAATCATAACAATAAAAATAAAACAGCTATTATGAAACAAGAAGAAGAGAAAGCAATCGGCGTACCGGAAAACGCGTTCCGCGAACTGAAGCCGGGAGAGGTCTACAATCCCCTGATGAGTCCCGACAAGAAATATCCCGAAGTAAACCTGTGGTCGGTACTGTGGGGCATCGCCATGGCGGTACTGTTTTCGGCAGCGGCAGCCTATCTGGGGCTGAAAGTGGGACAGGTATTCGAAGCCGCCATCCCCATCGCCATTATCGCTGTCGGCGTGTCCGGTGCAGCCAAGCGTAAAAACGCTCTGGGCGAAAACGTCATCATCCAGTCCATCGGAGCCAGCTCCGGAGTAATTGTGGCAGGCGCAATCTTTACCCTGCCCGCACTGTATATCCTACAGGAAAGCTATCCGCAGGAAATCACCGTAACATTTGCACAAGTATTCATCAGTTCGCTGCTGGGCGGCGTACTGGGTATCCTTTTCCTTATCCCGTTCCGTAAATATTTTGTAAGTGACATGCACGGCAAATATCCTTTCCCCGAGGCCACCGCAACGACGCAGGTGCTTGTATCGGGAGAAAAAGGCGGCAGTCAGGCAAAACCGTTGCTGACGGCGGGTATTATCGGCGGTCTGTACGACTTCATCGTTGCCACTTTCGGTTGGTGGAACGAAAACTTCACCACCCGTGTATGCGACTTCGGCGAAATGCTGGCAGAAAAAGCCAAGCTGGTGTTCAAGGTAAACACCGGAGCTGCCGTACTGGGTCTGGGCTATATCGTCGGACTGAAATACGCCTCTATCATCTGTGCCGGCTCGCTTGCCGTATGGTGGATTATCATCCCCGGCATGTCCCTTATCTGGGGCGACAGCGTGCTGAACCAATGGAATCCGGAGATTACCGCCACCGTAGGTGCCATGTCTCCCGAAGAAATCTTCAAGTACTATGCCAAGAGCATCGGTATCGGCGGCATTGCAATGGCGGGTATCATCGGCATCATCAAGTCATGGGGCATCATCAAGAGTGCCGTAGGGCTGGCTGCCAAGGAAATGGGCGGCAAGGCTGATGCGGAAACCAACGTGAAGCGTACACAACGCGACCTTTCCATGAAGATTATCGCTATCGGTTCTATCGTGACGCTGATACTGGTTACGCTGTTCTTCTACTTCGATGTGATGCAGGGCAACCTGATGCACACGGTAGTGGCTATCCTGCTCGTTGCAGGCATCTCGTTCCTCTTCACCACCGTAGCAGCCAATGCCATTGCCATTGTGGGAACCAATCCGGTATCGGGCATGACGCTGATGACGCTTATCCTTGCATCGGTAGTAATGGTGGCGGTAGGCCTGAAAGGTCCCGGCGGAATGGTGGCAGCGCTGGTTATGGGCGGTGTGGTTTGTACGGCACTGTCCATGGCGGGCGGTTTCATCACCGACCTTAAGATTGGCTACTGGCTGGGAAGCACTCCCGTGAAACAGGAGACGTGGAAGTTCCTCGGAACAATCGTTTCGGCAGCTACCGTAGGCGGTGTGATGATTATCCTGAACAAGACATACGGATTTACCAGCGGACAACTGGCTGCTCCGCAGGCCAACGCAATGGCGGCGGTTATCGAACCGCTGATGAACGGTGTAGGTGCACCGTGGCTGCTTTACGGCATCGGTGCGGTGCTGGCCATCGTGCTGAATGCCTGCAAGATTCCTGCACTGGCTTTTGCACTGGGCATGTTCATCCCGTTGGAGCTGAACGTTCCGCTGGTAGTGGGCGGTGCCGTAAACTGGTACGTAACCAGCCGCAGTAAAGATGCAGCTCTCAATGCCGAACGTGGCGAGAAAGGTACGCTGCTGGCGTCCGGCTTCATTGCCGGCGGTGCGCTGATGGGTGTGGTAAGCGCGGCAATGCGCTTCGGCGGTGTCAATATGGTGAACGACGCATGGCTCAGCAATACATGGTCTGAAGTGCTGGCGCTGGGCGCTTATGCCATCCTGATATTCTACCTCGTAAAGGCTTCGATGAAAACGAAATAAGCTGCGGGGACACTGAAACAAATTCAGATAATACAAAACAATATTCACCATGAGAAAGATTCTATTTCTATCCCTTCTGTTTGCCGCAACGATGTTGTCCGCACAGAGTCCCGTCGAACTGCCGTTATGGCCCGACGGAGCTCCCAATACAAACGGGCTGACCGGTGAACAGGAAGATTTGAAAGGCGGCCGCGTTGCCAACGTGACCCATCCTTCCATAACCGTTTACCGTCCGGCAAAGCCCAACGGTATGGCTGTCATTATGTGCCCCGGCGGCGGATACGCCCGTCTTGCCATGAACCACGAAGGGCACGACATGGCAGCCTGGTTCACGACGCAAGGCATCACGTATGCGGTACTGAAGTACCGCATGCCGAACGGGCACAACGAGGTTCCCCTGTCGGATGCCGAGCAAGCCATCCGCCTGGTACGCAAACATGCCGGGGAATGGGGTGTCAACCCCAACCGTATCGGTATCATGGGAGCATCCGCAGGCGGACATCTGGCAGCTTCCCTTGCCACGTTATACGGCAGCGACGCTACCCGTCCCGACTTCCAGATACTGTTCTATCCCGTCATCTCCATGCTGAAAGGCGTGACCCACAGCGGTTCCCGCCAAAACCTTATCGGAGAGACTCCTTCGGCCGAACTGGAACAGAAATACTCGCTCGAAAGGCAGGTATCTCCCAAAACGCCGCAGGCCTTCATCATGCTGTCGGCAGATGATGCAACCGTACTGCCCATCAACGGCATCGGTTATTTCCTCGCCCTGCGCGAACAGAAAGTGCCTGCCACACTGCACGTCTATCCCACCGGCGGTCACGGATGGGGCTTCCGCGACAGCTTCACCTACAAGCGCCAATGGACCGGCGAGCTGGAAAAATGGCTGAGAGAAGGACTGACCTTCCCGGAGAAGTAACGCTTCCGTAACAGCAGTTTACGCCAATCATCATTAACCTGTTCAATCCTTAAAACTTACTTACCATGAAAATACACGGACTATTGCTTGCCGCTGCCTTTCTTCCTGTCGCCCTTGCGGCGCAGGAAGACCGGTATGCGCAAATTACCAATCCCAAACTCACAAGTATCAACAAAGAGCCGCCCCGCAGCACCTTCACCTCTTACACGAATGAGGCGGATGCCGTTGTCAACGACCGCAAGAACGGAACATTCCGCATCTCCCTCAACGGCAAGTGGAAATTCAACTATGTGGAGAACTTCGCCGATCGCCCTACCGACTTTATGGATATCCATGCAGACGTAAGCAAATGGCCGGACATCAACGTTCCCGGCAATTGGGAGCTGCAAGGTTTCGGCACGCCTGTCTACGTCAACCAGTCGTACGAGTTCTGCTCTCTCGGCTATGCCCCCTATTGGGACAAGCCCAACCCGCCCTACGTTCCCAAAGAGTGGAATCCTACGGGAACCTACCGCCGTACCTTCACCCTGCCTGCCGACTGGGACAACAAAGAAATCTTCCTGAGCGCCGACGGAGTGCGCGGAGCGGCATTCTACTACCTCAACGGCAAATTTGCAGGCATGAGCAAAGATTCCAAGACTCCCGCACGCTTCAACGTCACTTCCCTTGCCCGCAGAGGCGAGAACGTGATTGCCATACAGGTGCACCGCTTCTCCGACGGCAATTATCTGGAGTGTCAGGATTTCTGGCGCATCAGCGGCATCGAACGGGACATCTACATGTATGCCCAGCCGCAAATACACCTGACGGACTTCAAGGCGGAGACTCCCCTGGACGGAGATTACCGCAACGGAATCCTGAAGCTGAAAGTGAAGTTTGCCAACGAAACCGGCAAAGAGACTCCGTTCCTCGTAAGCTATCGTTTGCTGGACGGCAAAGACAAGCTGATTGCCCAATCCTCAACCCGTGTAAGTTACGGTCAGACGGAAGTGGAGTTCACCCCAAAGACAATCAAAGAACCGTTGCAGTGGACAGCCGAGACGCCTAACCTCTACACGCTTGTCATCAGTCTGAAACATACCAACGGTGACGTTATCGAGGCCACCGGTTGCAAAGTTGGGTTCCGCACCGTAGAGATAAAAGACAAGCAACTGATGGTAAACGGCAGACCTATCCTCGTAAAAGGCGTCAACTATCACGAGCATAATGAATACACCGGCCATTACGTTCCCGAAGAGCTTATGCTGAAAGATTTCGAACTTTGGAAGCGGTACAACATAAACACGATCCGTACCTGCCACTACCCGCAGCAGGAACGTTTCTATGAGCTGTGCGACCAATATGGCTTCTACGTCATAGACGAAGCCAATATCGAGAGCCACGGAATGGGCTACAATCTGAACGTAGGCGGCACGCTGGGTAATAACCCACTGTTTACAAAAGCGCATATAGACCGCACCATGAACATGTACGAGCGCGACAAGAACCATCCCTGCATCATCACCTGGTCGCTTGGCAACGAAGCGGGAAACGGCCTGAACTTCTACGTCACCTACAATACGCTGAAAGCATTGGACAGCCGTCCCGTGCAATACGAACGCGCCCTGCTGGAATGGAACACGGACATCTTCTGCCCCATGTACCACAGTCCCGCCCGTATCGAGAAATACGCACAGAACCCCGAAATGACCCGCCCGCTCATCCTCTGCGAATATGCCCATGCCATGGGCAACAGCCTCGGCAATTTCCAGGATTACTGGAACATCATCGAGAAATACCCCATCCTGCAAGGCGGTTGTATTTGGGACTGGGTAGACCAGGGACTTGCCGCCAAGACCGCTGACGGCCGTAAATACTGGGCATACGGTGGCGACTACGGCGAGTACGGCACCCCGTCCGACGGCGACTTCTGTATCAACGGCATAGTATATCCCGACCGCAGCGTCAAGCCGCAGACCGAGGAAATGGGAAAGGTGTATCAGAACATCAAGTTCTTCGACTTCGACCCGGCAGCCTCTGTCGTAAAGATACGCAATGATTTCTCCTTCACCAATCTCGACAAATACGACTTCCATTACATCGTCCGCCATCACGGCAAAGAGGTTTACAAAGGCCAAATCAAAGACATCAAGGCCGAACCGGGACAGACCGTCACCAGTCCGTTCCTCAATGGCATTCCCGCCACCAACAACTCGACCGGCGATGTACGCATAGAATTCTATGCCGCTATCCGTACTCCCGAACCGTTCCTTCCGGCGGGTACGGTCATTGCCCGTGAACAGACCTATGTGCATACTTTCCATAAGGAAGATGCTCCGAAGCAGGCATTCGCCGGTTCGGAAGAAGACGACCGGCAAGTTGTTTTCTCCGGTCCGCACTTCAAGGCAACCTTCGACAAGCAAAGCGGCCTGCTGGTATCTTACCGATACAAGAAGCAGGAGTACATTCATAACGGGCAAGGTCCCCGCCCCTTCTTCTGGCGCGCCCCTACCGACAATGACTACGGAGCCAAACTTCCCGTACGTTTGAAAGCATGGAAAGAGGCCAGCTATCAGGAGCCGAAAGCCGAAAGCTTCAACGTAGTGCGCGACAAAGATACTACGGCGGTAAAAGTGACCTACCGCTTCCCGCAGACCGATGCCCGCTGGGATATAACGTATAAGGTATACGGCAACGGCGTTATCAAGGTAGACAACCATTTCGTTGCAGAGAACGCCCAAACACCGATGATACCGCGTGTGGGACTGCGTATGCGGCTACCCGCCCGCATCACCTCGCTGACCTACTACGGCCGGGGTCCGGAAGAGAATTACCGCGACCGCCGCACCTCACAGTTCATCGGCGAATACACATCGGGTATCCAAGATATGTACGAGCCTTATGTCCGTCCGCAAGAAAACAACCACCGTACGGACATCTATTGGTGCACCCTCACCAGCAAAGCAAAAGAAGGTCTGCTGTTTGTTGCCGACCGCACTTTCGAAATGAACGTATCCAACTATCCGCTGGAAAGCCTGGATAGCGGTGAGTCTATCGAGAACGGCTCTCCCCGCACCGAAAAGACCAATCACCGCCATCTCACCGACCCGCAACCGGAACCGTCCGTAGACCTCTTCATAGACTACCGCATGATGGGCGTAGGCGGTGACGACAGTTGGGGAGCTTTGGCGCACGAACCTTATCTGATACGTCCCGGCAGACAGAATGCCATCAGCTACGGTTTCGCGATTGTACCGTTCGACAAGGGAACGGATTTCAAGAGTTTGATATATAGATATTAAAGCTGTCCAGCTATGAAAACGTTATCCGGCATATCCCAGATTTTATTTAACAGGTTCTACTGTATATTCCGTACCTTGCGTTTTCTGTACTTTGGCAATAGCATCGTCCGTTTCCGCACAGGAAACGGACAATGCCATGCTGAAATACGGTTTGAATTTCCTCAAGACTCCCTACGTGGCACATACGCTGGAAGTAAATGAAGAAGAAAAACTTGTAGTCAACTTCGACGAAGTGGATTGCACCACTTTTGTGGAGTATGTGCTTGCCCTGGCACTTTCTCCCGTCAAGAATGGCACGATAGACAATGCCGACTACGCACGCACCCTGCAAAGCATCCGCTATCGCGACGGCAAAATCGACGGTTACACTTCCCGCCTGCACTACATTGCCGATTGGGTGAACAACGGTGTCAGACATGGTTTCATGGAAGACATAACCGCTGCCAACAGCCCCGATACGGTAAGGCTGTCCCTCAACTTCATGTCTGCGCATTCCAAAGCATACAAACACCTGGAGTCTTCTCCCGAAAACATCAGCAAGATTAAAGAAATAGAAAAGTCGCTCTCCGGACAACTGTTCCATTACATCCCCAAAAACAAACTGCCCGATGAAGGACTCGGGTGGATAAAGGATGGCGATATCATAGCCATTACCACCAACATTCCCGGGCTGGATGTTGTCCATCTGGGACTTGCCTGCTATGAAAAGGGAGTATTGAAACTGCTCCATGCCTCCTCTACGCAGAAAATGGTAGTCGTCTCCCAAGAGCCATTGGCACAGATACTGAAAAGGAATAAGAAGTTTACAGGAATCAGAGTGTTAAGAATAAAATAATACTCTCCCAATAACTGTTATCCTATCATTAAAAACTATATCTTTGCATAGTAAGGACTTTCCGTCCGACATCTGTCTTTCTTTCGTCCGACAGATGTCGGACGAAAATTACACACCTGTCGGACGAAAGAGAAACTACTATCGGACGATTACTTCTTAGTAAGAAAAAAACAACTCATTGCAGGGATGGAAATTATTCATTGCAGTGGCAAAACAATTTATTCATGAGTGCATACTATGACCTTTACGAAACTCCCTCTCCTAACGGAAGCGAGGAAAAAAAATCTCTCCATGCCCGTATATGTCCTAAAGAAACTTATACCCAAAAAGAGTTTGTAGAACACGTTGCTATGTTTCAGCATCTGCCCAAAAACATTATAGGGGCGGCACTGGACGCTTGCATCGACGAACTGTGCGACCTGCTTGCCAACGGCAACATTGTAGAACTCGGAGAGTTGGGATTTTTCAGCACTTCATTGAAATGCACTCAGGATACCGATGATGAGAAAAAGAAAATCAGGTCCGAATCTGTCCGTTTTCAAAACGTACATTTGCGTATCAGCAACACATTCCGCAAGAAAATCAGACAGAGAATGAAACTGGAAAGGACACATTCTCCGACTAAGAAATCGAAGAAAACGGAAACTACAGAAGAAACAAGGAAGGAAAGGCTGATGCTGTTCCTGCAGGAGAATGTTTGCATCACCAAAAACGAATATATTCACCTGACCGGGCTGACAAGGCATGCAGCCATCGATGAACTGAACAAATTCATCCGGCAAGGTATCCTGCGGCGCCGGGGCATAAGCCGCTCCACAGTTTATATAAATAATATTCAGCATTAACAGAAGAATGGAAACTACGGAAATGGAACAATCCATGCAGTGGTTCGTCTTTTTCAAAGACCAGCTGCTGCTGAAGAAAGAGTACACAACAAACGGAGAGAACAAATACGGTATACCTCATGGAGTAACCCCTCCTGTAACACCCGCAGCGGGATGCAAAATACACGAGGTAACTCTGACCGGCGGAAAGAAAGTAAAGGCTTGCGCACTCGGACAGCCCGTACCCGAAACCGAAGAATGGGTAATGACAGGCTTGCGCGCTTCTTACGACTACCTGCCATTGGCAGATTACCAGGCAGCGGGAAAAGCATTCCAGATACTCTATTGGGACAGCCACAGCCGTTTCTGTCCCGTATGCGGCACTCCTATGGAACAGCAGACTCCTATCATGAAGAAATGCCCGGAGTGCGGCAATGAGATGTATCCTCCCGTTTCTACGGCTATCATCGTGCTGATACGGAAAGGCAAAGAAATATTGCTGGTACATGCACGCAACTTCCGCGGCACGTTCCACGGGCTGGTAGCCGGCTTCCTCGAAACGGGCGAAACGTTGGAACAATGCGTAGAGCGGGAAGTTATGGAAGAAACGGGGCTAAGGGTGAAAAACATCACTTATTTCGGCAGCCAGCCCTGGCCTTATCCCAGCGGATTAATGGTAGGATTCATAGCCGACTATGAAAGCGGGGAAATCAAACTGCAAGCCGATGAACTCAGTTCCGGCGCATTCTATTCCAAAGACAACCTGCCGGAAATACCCCGGAAACTAAGCATTGCAAGAAAACTGATTGACTGGTGGCTGGAGAATAATTGAAAGGACGGATTAATAATTAAAGGAAAAGACAAAAAAAACAGATTGCGGAAAACACGCACTCGCAAACGAACAACTACGAATGAAACGACTCTCATTCACATCAACCAATCGGCGTGCAACCGCAATCTGTAGTACTATCTGTTAACTGTAGGCTGCTGTTGCATATAAGAACAGCATTTAACGGGAATTGATTTGCCAACCGGTATAAAGAATATAAAAGAAACTTAATACATTCCGGCTTATCATCTGCCCGCACTGCAAAAACAAAAGGTGCAAGCAGCTTCCTGCCACTTGCACCTTTCCATATATGAAAATCAAACAGTCTTAGATACCGAGTGATTTGCGCACTGCCTCCACTTTCTTTTCAGCCTCGGCATTTGCACTGGCATAGCACTTAGGACATCCCATTTCGCCTTTCACCTCGATATAGAACTTAATCTTAGGTTCCGTACCCGAGGGACGAACGGAAATCTTCGTACCGTCTTCCGTAAAGTACTGAAGCACGTTGGATGTTTCGGGCATATCCAAAGCGGTTACATTGCCTTTGGCATCGGTAGCCTTCAGCGTCTTGTAGTCCTTAGTCAAAGAAACGGCAGAGCCACCGATTTCTTTCGGCGGGTTGGCGCGGAAGTTATCCATCATAGCCTTGATTTCATCGGCGCCGCTCTTACCCGGCTTCACTACGTTGACGGTAGTTTCTTTGGAGAAACCGTACTCTACGTAGATGTCCATCAGGATGTCATACAGCGTCTTGCCCTGGTCTTTGGCCCATGCACAGATTTCCGCCAACAATGAACAAGCGGAAACGGCATCTTTATCGCGAACGAAGTCTTCGGCAAGGAAGCCGTAGCTTTCTTCACCGCCGCCGATGTATTGTTGCTTGCCTTCGCGCAGACGGATTTCACGTGCAATCCATTTGAAACCGGTATAGCAGTCGAGCATCTCAATCTTGTTCTTATCGGCAACGGCCTTGATAAGTTCGGTAGTCACAATGGTCTTTACGATAAAGTCCGTAGGCTGCATCTTGCCGGTTGCGATACGGTTCTTGATAATATAGTACAGGAAGAGCAGGCAGGTCTGGTTACCGTTAATCAGCACCCATTCGCCCTTGTCGTCCTTGCAAGCCATACCTACGCGGTCGGCATCCGGGTCGCTTGCCATCACGATGTCGGCGTCTATCTTCTTGGCAAGTTCGATTGCCATGGAAAGCGCTTCCGCGTTTTCGGGATTCGGAGAAACCACTGTCGGGAAGTCACCGCTCTTCACCATCTGTTCGGGCACGCAGTGTACATTCTCAAAGCCCCATTCTTTCAGAGAAGCGGGAATGAGCGTTCTGCCCGCGCCGTGAAGCGGAGTATAAACGATGCTGAGGTCTTTCTGACGCTTGATTACTTCCGGGTCGATAGAAAGGGTATGAACCTTGTCCAGATATACCTTGTCTACATCTTCACCGATAATCTGAATCAAATCTTTGTTGCCCTTGAACTTAATGTCCTCAACGGTTACCTTGTTTACTTCATCGATAATGGCTGTGTCGTGCGGAGCAAGTACCTGTGCACCGTCATCCCAATAAGCCTTGTAGCCGTTGTATTCTTTCGGGTTGTGGCTTGCAGTCAGATTGATACCGCTTTGGCAACCGAGGTGGCGGATAGCGAAGGAAACTTCCGGAGTAGGACGCAAATCCTCGAAGAGATAAACCTTGATACCGTTTGCCGAGAAAATATCGGCAGAGATTTCGGCGAACTTGCGGCTGTTATTACGGCAGTCGTGACCCACCACAACGGAGATTTGCCCTTTGTCCTTGAAGCATTTATTCAGATAGTTTGCCAATCCCTGGGTAGCCGCACCTACCGTATAGATATTCATGCGGTTGCTGCCTGCACCCATGATGCCGCGCAGACCGCCCGTTCCGAATTCCAGGTCTTTATAAAAGCACTCTATCAGTTCGGTTTTATCTGGATTTTCCAACATTCGTTTCACTTCAGCCTGAGTTTCGGCATCGTATGCCGGGGTAAGCCATTTTTCGGCTTTCTCAGTCACCTGTTTAATCAACTCTTGATTTTCCATAAGACTTTTTTTATATTAAAGGTTAATACTTCATTTTCTGTTCTGTCACAAATGTAAAAGAATAAGTTTGAATATCCTAATCAATCGGGCATTTTATAGCGGTCGCCCGTTTGTTTTACATATTCTTCCAGAAATTCCTTCGGATAACCCGGACGTTCCACGCCGGCAGGCTGGCCTATGGCATTGCGCTCAAACTTTCCGTCTTTCATCTTGCGGACAACTCCGTCGTTGTATTTCACGATGATGAATTCGCCCAAACGTTTCCAGGTGTCGAAAGTACTCTGCGCCGTCATATTGGTATAGTTTGTCAGGAATGCTTTCGCTTTGGCAGGGTCTTTCTCCAAAAGTTTGGCGGCGGCAGACTCGATACCTTCCTGCGCATCGTTGAAAGTGTTTTCGAGTTCGGCCTGCGTGGCACGCACATCGCCGATCATAAGGTCGTAACGGGGATATACTATGTTGGCAACCCAGTTGAAAATCCAGAAAGAAGAGTTCCAGGAGAATGTGATGTAGTCCGCACCGTCTGCACGCGAATAGCATACGGGAACCTTATCCGTACAGCAGTATACGGGAGTGAACACGGTCATGTTGGCATCGTCCGTACCAAACCACAGTACGCCGCCTATGGCATCGGGCAAGGTGGAGCGCATCTGCGCCACGAACACGAAACCGCTCTGCTGGGTGGAAATGGGGCGTTCGTTGAAATATTCCTTGTCGCCTACCTTGAAGGAAAGGGGTGAAAGGCGGTAAGGGGTGTGATACGGTCCGGCACCGAAATCTTTGCTGATGTCGAGAGGAGTACCTTCGTAATGGTCGCGCATGGCATTCTTTACGTCCTGTACGGAGATTTTACGGTCGGGCTTCACGAAAAGCGGCATCGGTGTATCGGTATCGCCTAATATATAAGGTAAGAACTCGTTGCCTCGGGCGGTAAACATATTGAAATAGCTCCATACGCGGGCTTCACAATAACGGCGAGCACCAAAATCGAGCGGCGCATAGGCCTTAGCGAAACTGAAGTCCTTGTTTACTCCGTCGAAATAACCTTTCTCGCGGGCAAAGGAAATGACATCGGGAGAGTACATGCAGTTGTCCTTGTCGCTCATATCGAACTGGTGGATACGGCTTTGGTTGGCATGTGCGGAGATGCAATCATCGGGCACGCGGACAGCCACCCACACAGCGCCACGCACACCGGGGCCCTTGCCTATCATCTCCATAATCCAGATTTCGTTGGGGTCGGCAATCGTGAAAGACTCGCCGCTGCTGTAATAACCGTATTCCTGTACGAGTTCCGTCATTACCTTGATGGCTTCGCGGGCGGTACGGGAACGTTGCAGACCGAGATAAATCAGACTTCCGTAATCAATGATGCCGGTAGTATCCACCAGTTCGGGACGGCCGCCGAAGGTTGTCTCGCCGATAGTAAGCTGGAATTCATTCATATTACCGATGACGTTGTAGGTCTGGCGCGCCTGTTCTATCCGGCCGAGGTACTTGCCGGTGTCCCACTCGTGCACATCAATCCATGTACCCTTTTTGTGCACGCCTGCGGGATAATGGTATAACTCGCCGAACAATCCATAGGAGTCGGCAGAATAGGAAACAATTGTAGAACCGTCTGCAGAGGCGTTCTTACCCACAATGAGGTTGGTACAGGCAAATGCGTTTACCACAGTTGCCACCGCTAATGCGACGGAGAGAGTTAATTTTTTCATACTTCTGTTATTATATGGTTTGTTTGATAATGCAATGTCACAGGTGAAAAGTTACCATACAAAATGAAACTCTTCGGTAGTCCGGTTGCCACGGCCGTCGGTTACGGTCATTTCCACAGTGTGCCTGCCACCTTTCTTTACATGCTTCGGGTCGAGTTCGCAGACCAGATTGCCGCTGATGGAATTGGGCTTGCCGAACAGAGCGTATTTCCCGTCTATCGTTCCGCGGTAACTGTTTATTCCGGTTTCTTTATCCTTGGCCTTGAGGGTGATGCGCCCCGTACGCCCCCACTGTCCGGGGTTGAGCGGAATTATCTCCGGCGGCACGGTATCTACCGCTACCGTATAAGTGCCCAGGTCGCGGATACGGACTTTCATGAAACCGTCCTCGTAAGTGCCGCCTATACTGTATTTTCCGCCCCGCGCCGTAACGCCGGCTACGTAATACTTCGATTTATCTTCCAGACGGTCGCGCCGCAAGCCGATGCGCATCTCGCACGCTCCGTGCAGAGGGACACGCTTATTGTGCAACTGATAAGTAAAAGCCACATCCCCGCTATCGGCACGTACGGAATAGTCCAGCCAAACGTCATCGTACAACATTCCACGCGGTACAACCAATTCCAGACCGGGTTCCTGCAGATAGTTGGTCCTGTCCCACTTGAAAGCATACTTCTCGCGATGTTCCACAGGGTGAATTTCGGTGTTCTTTCCTTGTACGGTGAAACGGACTTTCGAGGTGTTGCCTAATGCATCGCTTAGCGTATATACAAATCGGTAAGGACGCTCTTCGTTGATTTCCACCAGTCCCCGATTGCCGTTGGAAGCATGCAGCATGCGCAGACGGTTGCCGGGTTCGATGAACGACTTCATGTACTGTCCGTGCGTCCATGAATTGATATAGCGGTTTTCTTCGTAAGCAAAGCGGTCTACCACACTGCGGAACACCTCTTCACCGTCCACTTCGAGAATAACGGTATGCACGCCGTAGCGGTTGCCCACTCCGTCCATATGGTCATAGGCACGGATTCCTGCACCTATCAGTCCCCAGGCAGTAATAGGCTGGGTAGGATTTACAGGGAAAGTCCGGTGTATCTGCTTTCCGTTCACCACGCCTTTGCCCGGTTGGGGAAACAAAATGATGCCTTCGGCACGGGGAGCGATATTGTCCTTCACCTTCTCCATAAAAAAAGGCAGCGGGTCGACATAATCTCCTGTTGCCGACTCAATCATATCCAGATGCAGGTGAGGGCCGAAAGAGTAACCCGTGTTGCCGCTAAGGGCTATCACCTGCCCCGCCTTTACCGGATATTCCCCCGGTTCGGGGGTAATCTCCACTTCCCAGCTTTCCTGTTCATACTGCAAGTCTTTCACCCTTCGGGCTATATCGCCCACAAATGCGCTGAGGTGGCGGTTGATAGTGGAATAACCGTTATCGTAGTCCACATCGAGCACATATCCCGAACCGTGCGTCACACGGATGCGCGAGATATGCCCGTCTGCCAAAGCATGTACAGGCTTGCCTATGGCTCCGCCGGTCTTGAAGTCCAACCCACCGTGAAAGTGATTGGAGCGTATCTCGCCGAAGTTACCGGAAAAGACAATCGGAAAATCGAAAGGAGGCGTGAAAGATGCCTGCTGTATGCCCGGTCCGGTTTCCACCTCGGACGCTTCTTGCGCATATCCACCTTGTATGCTGCCTGCAAAAAACAAAAAAGAGAAAAGTATCGGGTATTTTATATTCTTACAGTTCATATCCTATTTTTTAATGCATGCAAATATAAAAAGAATAGTTCTCTCCGCCTAACCAAAAAAGAATAATCCTGCCGTCACACACGAGAAAAAAGCAGGCGTTTTCTGTTGTAAAACACGCTGTGCAAAATGACAATGAGAAAGATAAATCACTATCTTGCAACATGTTTAACCATTAACAGATGACATTATGATTATCGGAGTACCCAAAGAAATCAAAAACAACGAGAACCGTGTAGGAATGACCCCTGCCGGAGTAGCCGAGTTGGTGAAGAAAGGTCATACGGTGTATGTGCAGGCAACGGCCGGCGCAAACAGCGGGTTCTCTGACGATGATTACATCGCCGTAGGTGCGCAAATCCTACCTGCCATTGAAGACGTTTATGCCATAGCCGACATGATTGTCAAAGTGAAGGAACCTATTGCACCTGAGTACAAACTGATTAAAAAGGGACAAGTGGTATTTACCTATTTCCACTTTGCAGCCGATAAATTACTGACCGAAGCCATGATTGAGAGCGGTGCCGTATGTATCGCCTATGAAACCGTAGAGAAGGATGACCATTCCTTGCCACTGCTTACTCCCATGAGTGAAGTGGCAGGACGTATGGCTACCCAGGTGGGAGCCCGCTTTCTGGAAAAGCCGCAAGGCGGAAAGGGCAAGCTAATGGGGGGCGTACCGGGTGTCCGCCCTGCGCGTGTGCTTATTTTAGGAGGTGGCGTAGTCGGTACCAATGCCGCACAAATGGCTGCGGGAATGGGTGCGGAAGTGATGATTACGGATGTCAACCTGACGCGTCTGCGTTATCTCAGCGAAGTATTGCCCAAGAATGTAAAAACACTCTATTCCTCGCTTCACAATATTAAAATGGAACTGCCTACCGTGGATTTGGTGATAGGTTCGGTACTTATCCCCGGCGATAAAGCACCGCATCTGATTACGAGGGAGATGCTGAAAATGATGAAGCCCGGAACCGTACTTGTGGATGTCGCCATCGACCAGGGCGGTTGTTTTGAAACGTCCCATCCCACTACCCACAGCGAACCAACGTATGTCGTGGATGGCATTGTGCACTATGCGGTGGCCAATATCCCCGGTGCCGTACCGTTTACTTCCACTATGGCATTGACAAATGCAACGCTGCCTTATACCGTGGCATTAGCTTGCAAAGGTTGGAAACAGGCTTGTAAAGATGATCCGGCATTGGCATTGGGACTGAATGTGGTAGAAGGGAAAGTGACGTATAAGGCAGTGGCAGATGTGTTCGGAATGAGGTATGAGGAGATAGAACTATAAGTGGTTAGGAGTTAGGGGTTAGTGATAAGCGATTAGTGATTAGGGGTAATGATGAATTACGATTCAGCATAACTTATAGCTCATCGCTAATCACTTATCACTAATCGCTAATCGCTAATCACTAAACAGGAATTCTTCTTTTTTTGCATACGCCCAATACATAATCAATATTGTTATGCACAGATTGAAGATAAACGGAAATTCTTGCGAACCGGTATGGAATATCCATTGGAAAAAGTCTGTGATGAAGGGAGAAAGCAGTATGGCAAGATAATTCATCACCATTACAAAGGCAAGGGCAAGCGTTGTCTTCTGAGGAATAGCAGTATCAACTGTCTTATCGTAAATCAGAGGCTGGATGATGCCATAGCCCAAACCTACTAAAATACATCCCGGCACGATGAGCCATTCCGTAGGCGAAATCCATATCAACAGTAATCCGATGGCAATAGCCAAAAGGCTGTAAAGTTTTGTTTTATTCCCCAAAAGCTTCACCAAACTATCCAACATAAATCCGGGAGCCATAATGGCAAGGAAAAACAGAGAAATCATCAGCCCGGAATTACCGCTTGAAAAGTGATGCGCTTCCATCAAGAAAGGCAAGTTAAAAGTAACCGCAAGAACTACATAAGTAACCAACCCATAGAATAACATTAACTGAACAAGATGGCGTATGTGTATGCCATATTTACCGGAGATTACAGGCGTAGATTGAATGGGAGGAATGATAGCCGCCGCCTGCTTGATTGTTACCGAAGCCGCATCCTTCTTTAAATAAGCCGAAAGAACTAAAGAAATCAACGGCAACAGATAAACGGCAAAAGGCAAACGCCAGTGCACCTCTGCCAGATAACCCGTTACAGCCGTAGCCACCACCAGCGTCATATTGGTTATGGCAGAGCTATAGCCAAACTGCCTGACGCGATACTCTCCCGTAAAATACCGTGAAATCAATCCCGTAGAAAGCGGAATAATCAATCCTGCCCCGATACCGAGCAAAGCGCTGACAGCCATTAGCTGCCACATCCTGGAAGAAAACAAATAAAGTACACCGCTCGCTGCAAACAGCCAAAGCCCCACCCGCAGCAAACGGATAAAATCGCGTTTCTCCGCCAGTTTACCTGCCAATAGTACAAAAGGGATAATCAGCAAGGAAGGCAAAGAAGTCAACATCTGTATATCCAACTCCGTGGCATGGGGAAAAATCGTAGAAAGTTCTCCCAAAATAGGCGAAACAGCCAAGCCCGGCAATGAGGTCAGTGCAGAAACAGACCAGATACCTATAAGCGTAATAAGAGGAATGGTTCCTTGTCCGGTATTAATCTTCATAATTCAAAAGCGGATTAGTTAGTGGAAGGACAACAAGCGATGCAACAGAATGTTCGGATAGGATAAGCGATAATTAAAAAAGCAACAGCCGGTAGAGCGCCAGGATTTCCGCCCCGCCCTTTTAATAAACGCCAAATAATGTAAAACGGCGGAACTTTCTTTCGTGGGGGTCGTTGTTGTGGAAAATTCGACGGGGAAAGTCCCCGCCGCCTAAACCTTTAAAAACTTACAGTTATATGGAAGATTTGAATTTCAGAAAAGGAGATGCCAAGACAGATGTATTCGGCTCAAACCGTATGTTGCAACCCTCACCGGTAGAAAAAATACCAGACGGACCTACTACTCCCGAAATCGCTTACCAGATGGTGAAGGATGAGACCTTCGCCCAAACACAGCCCCGTCTGAACCTGGCTACATTCGTCACCACCTATATGGACGAATACGCAACCAAGCTGATGAACGAAGCCATCAACATCAACTACATCGACGAAACCGAGTATCCCCGCATCGCCGTAATGAACGGTAAATGTATCAACATCGTCGCCAACTTGTGGAACTCTCCGGAAAAAGATACCTGGAAAACAGGCGCGCTCGCCATCGGTTCTTCCGAAGCGTGTATGTTGGGCGGTGTAGCTGCATGGCTGCGCTGGCGCAAGAAACGTCAGGCGCAAGGCAAACCGTTCGATAAGCCGAACTTCGTTATCTCCACCGGTTTCCAGGTGGTATGGGAAAAGTTTGCCCAACTGTGGCAGATTGAAATGCGCGAAGTGCCCCTGACTCTTGACAAAACCACGCTCGACCCCGAAGAAGCCCTGAAAATGTGTGACGAGAACACCATCTGTATCGTACCTATCCAGGGGGTTACATGGACAGGACTGAATGACGATGTTGAAGCGCTCGACAAAGCGCTCGACGCATACAATGCCAAGACCGGCTACGACATTCCCATCCACGTAGACGCTGCCAGCGGCGGTTTCATCCTCCCGTTCCTGTATCCGGAGAAAAAGTGGGACTTCCGTTTGAAATGGGTGCTTTCCATCAGTGTCAGCGGTCACAAGTTCGGCTTGGTCTATCCGGGTCTGGGCTGGGTTTGCTGGAAAGGCAAAGAGTATCTGCCCGAAGAGATGTCATTCAGCGTAAATTATCTCGGCGCCAATATCACGCAAGTCGGTTTGAACTTCTCCCGTCCTGCCGCACAGATTTTAGGACAGTATTACCAGTTTATCCGCTTAGGATTCCAGGGGTACAAAGAAGTACAGTACAATTCGCTCACAATCGCCAAGTATATCCACGACGAAATCGGAAAAATGGCTCCGTTCGTGAATTATTCCGATGAAGTAGTGAACCCGTTGTTCATCTGGTACTTGAAACCGGAGTATGCAAAGACCGCCAAATGGACCCTGTATGACTTGCAGGATAAACTCTCGCAACAAGGCTGGATGGTTCCTGCCTATACACTGCCTTCCAAACTGGAAGATTACGTAGTAATGCGTGTCGTTGTCCGCCAGGGATTCAGCCGCGACATGGCAGATATGCTGCTGGGCGACATCAAAAACGCCATTGTCGAACTGGAGAAACTGGATTACCCCACTCCCACCCGCATGGCACAGGATAAGAATCTGCCGGTAGAAAGCAAAATCTTCAATCACGGCGGAAGACACCACAAAAAATAATAAAGCAAGAATCAGCTTACCGCTTTATTGCTTTCATACATTAAACCATGTATCGGATAAGGCTTTAGGAGATTGAAACTCCAGTCTCCTATTCCTTATTCCATATAAACTCTCTCTATATATAGATTATGGAAAAGAAAATATCAATCTCTCAAATCAAGGAAGTTGCCCTGGAAGCCTACAATGAGGTGAAAGAACAAACCGGCGGCAAGAATGCGGATTATATTCCGTACCTTGCCAACATAGACTCCAAACTGTTCGGCCTCAGCATCTGCCTGATGAACGGACAGACCATCAATATCGGAGATACGGACTACCGCTTCGGCATAGAATCCGTTTCAAAAGTGCATACCGCCATACTTATCCTGCGCCAATACGGTGCACAGAAAGTGCTGGATATGATTGGCGCCGATGCAACAGGACTGCCGTTCAACTCTATCATTGCCATTTTGCTGGAGAACGACCATCCCTCTACACCGTTGGTAAATGCAGGCGCTATATCCGCTTGCTCCATGGTACAGCCGGTGGGCAATCCGGACAAGAAGTGGGATGCCATTGTACAGAATATCACAGAACTGTGCGGCTCCGTTCCGCAACTCATCGACGAACTGTACAAATCGGAAACGGCTACGAACTTCAACAACCGCTCCATTGCCTGGTTATTGAAGAATTACAACCGTATCTACGACGATCCGGATGTGGCGCTCGACCTTTATACCCGCCAATGCTCGCTGGGCATCACAGCCGAACAATTGGGCATTGCAGCCGGAACGATTGCCAACAACGGCGTCAATCCCGTTACCAGACAAAGCGTATTCGATGCGGGGCTCGCACCGAAAATCACTTCAATGATTTCTACCGTGGGCTTCTACGAGCATTCGGGCGACTGGATGTACACTGCCGGCATACCTGCCAAGAGCGGCGTAGGCGGTGGTGTAATGGCCGTATTGCCCGGTGTGATGGGCGTTTCCGCTTTCGCTCCACCGTTGGACGAAGCCGGTAACTCCGTCAAGGCGCAACTGGCCGTCAAGTTCATCATGAACAAGCTCGGCCTGGGCGTATTCAACGGCGACAATGTGACAATTACAGAATAATCTCTCGTACTCTTTTTTCCAAGGTTGCTCCGAAAGCGTTACGGACGCTGAGGGGCAACCTCTTTAATGATGAATTACGGGTTGCCGACGGCAATTCCGTAACCAAACAGACCTTCATTATGAAAATGGCTCTATCGGAATTCGTTTTACGAAAGAAAGGGATATACGGCATATTGCATGTCATCATCCTGCTGCTTTCGCTGTTCCTGGTTATCAGCATCTCCATTGATACGTTCAAAGGCATCCCCTTCTACGAGCAATCGGTGTACATGGAAGTACAGCTATGGATTTGCGCATTGTTCCTGGCGGACTTTGTACTGGAATGGTTCCTGGCAACAGACAAGAAGCGTTATGTAGCCACCCATTTCATCTTTCTGCTGGTAGCTATTCCTTATCAGAATATCATTGCCTATATGGGCTGGACTTTCTCACCCGAGGTTACCTATATGCTGCGTTTCATCCCATTGGTACGGGGCGGCTATGCCATGGCCATCGTGGTGGGATGGCTGACGTACAACCGCGCATCGGGCTTGTTCGTATCTTACCTGACAATGCTGCTGGCTACCGTCTATTTCTCAAGCCTTGCATTCTACGTCATGGAGCATGGGAGCAACCCTCTGGTAAAGGGGTATGGCGACGCCTTGTGGTGGGCGTTCATGGATGTGACTACGGTAGGCTCCAATATAATAGCGGTCACCGTCACAGGGCGGGTACTGTCCGTGCTGCTGGCGGCGCTGGGCATGATGATGTTCCCCATTTTCACAGTATACGTAACGAGCCTGGTAGAGCGGCGCAACAAGGAAAAGCAAGACTATTACAAAAAGATAGAACAGGAACCGGCAAAGAGCGCTCCTTAATTGTTAAAGCCGGGATTTTCCTCTACCCGCCGGGAACAACTGTTCCCAAGGGTTGTTATAAACGCTGATTTCGAATATATTTTTCACCAAAAACCTTAACTTATGGCAAATATTAAACAAACAGTGAAGCTGGGAGTGTTTACCCTGGCAATCATGAATGTGACGGCTGTAGTATCCCTGCGTGGACTGCCCGCCGAGGCCGTGTACGGAATGAGTTCGGCCTTCTATTATTTATTTGCAGCCATTGTCTTTCTTATCCCTACGTCACTCGTGGCTGCGGAACTGGCTGCAATGTTTCAAGACAAACAAGGCGGTGTGTTCCGCTGGGTGGGTGAAGCCTACGGAAAGAAACTCGGCTTCCTCGCTATCTGGGTGCAGTGGATTGAAAGTACAATCTGGTATCCTACGGTACTGACGTTCGGTGCTGTGTCCATCGCTTTCATCGGCATGAACGACGTACACGACATGTCGCTGGCAAACAACAAGTACTATACGCTGGTCGTGGTGCTCGTTATCTACTGGCTGGCAACTTTCATTTCCCTGAAAGGTATGAGCTGGGTAGGAAAGGTAGCCAAAGTCGGCGGTCTGGTAGGTACGATTATCCCTGCCGGATTACTGATTGTCCTCGGCATTATCTACCTTGCCACAGGCGGACATTCCAATATGGACTTCCACAGCAGCTTTTTCCCCGACCTGACGAACTTTGACAATGTGGTGCTTGCCGCAAGTATCTTCCTCTTTTATGCAGGTATGGAGATGGGCGGTATCCACGTGAAGGATGTAAACAATCCGTCCAAGAACTATCCGAAGGCTGTGTTTATCGGCGCACTGATTACGGTGCTTATCTTCGTGTTGGGCACATTCGCTCTGGGTGTCATTATTCCGGCCAAGGACATCAGCCTTACACAAAGCCTGCTGGTAGGTTTCGACAATTACTTCCGTTACATCCATGCTTCCTGGCTGTCGCCGGTTATAGCCGTTGCACTGGCGTTCGGCGTGCTGGCAGGTGTGCTGACATGGGTTGCCGGTCCGTCCAAAGGTATCTTTGCCGTGGGCAAGGCAGGTTATATGCCCCCATTCTTCCAGAAAACAAACAAGCTGGGTGTACAAAAGAACATTCTGTTCGTACAAGGTGGCGCTGTAACCGTATTAAGCCTTCTGTTCGTGGTGATGCCTTCGGTACAGAGTTTCTACCAGATTCTTTCACAACTGACGGTGGTGCTTTATCTCATCATGTATATGCTGATGTTCTCCGGAGCCATCGTATTGCGTTATAAGATGAAGAAACTGAACCGTCCGTTCCGTATCGGTAAAGGCGGTAACGGTCTGATGTGGCTTGTAGGCGGCCTCGGCTTCTGCGGCTCACTGCTTGCATTTGTACTGAGTTTCATCCCGCCCAGCCAGATTTCTACCGGCAGCAATACCGTATGGTTCTCCGTACTTATCATCGGCGCACTTGTCGTGGTGATTGCTCCGTTCATCATCTACGCTTCCAAGAAGCCGAGCTGGGTTGACCCGAACAGCACTTTCGAACCGTTCCATTGGGAAGAACAACCGGCTGCACAAGTTGCAGGCAAAACCGCCACGGCTACGGCAACTGCCGGAACAACCGCTTCGGCCACTGCAAACGAAAGCGTTGCCTCTCCCACGGGCAATGCTCCGTCAGCAAACAACAACAGCAACAACGGTAAAGCTCCGAACATTCCCCCTAAAGGATAAAGGAAGGCTTGCTCTCATATAATTTTGCCTATAGTGGAAATCCGGTACAATGTACGTCAAAAGGATTTTCACTATAGGCAAAATCGTTTATATCAACTGTCAAACGTCCCAACGCTCGCAAACATTGGAGGCAAGCGTTTCGCATGCCCGCTGATAACCTGTTACCAGTTCGTACATCACTTCTGCTACCGTTTGTATTCCTTTCTCATTGAGCAAGGCGGAAACCTGACCTATTTCAAGTTCGCCCTCTTCAAGGTCTCCTTCAAAAATGCCGCGTTTGGCACGTCCTCTCGACAAAAGGATACGTAAATCCTCTTCCGTAGCCCCTGCAGCTTCGGCAGCCGCCACTGCCTGCTGAAAATTACCGCGGGCCAGACGTACCGGAGACAGTTTCTTCAATAATAAACGGGTATCCCCCTCTTTCAGATGCAGGCAATATTCTTTAAACACTTCGCTGGCTGAGCTTTCTTCGGTCAAAGCAAACCGCGTACCCACCTGAACACCATCGGCCCCCAAAGCACGCATGGCAAGAATCGCCTCACCGGTAGCAATGCCGCCGGCAGCAATCAAAGGCAGTGAGGTAACTGCACGTACAGCAGGTATCAGACAAAGCGTAGTCGTCTCTTCACGCCCGTTATGTCCGCCGGCTTCAAAGCCCTCGGCCACGATGGCATCTACACCGGCAGCCTCGGCTTTCATGGCAAAACGCGATGACGAAACAACATGCACCACTGTAATGCCATGCTGCTTCAGCCAAGCGGTCCATGTTGTAGGGTTTCCGGCCGAAGTAAACACGATACGCACCCCCTCATCTACCACAATCTGCATGATTTCCTCTATCTGGGGATACATTAAAGGAATGTTCACTCCAAACGAATGATGCGTAGCCGCACGGCACTTCCGTATATGCTCACGTAAAGTTTCGGGATGCATGGAGCCTGCTCCCAACAAGCCTAAACCACCGGCATTACTTACTGCCGACGCCAACCGCCAGCCACTGCACCACACCATACCGCCTTGGATGACGGGGTATTTTATTCCAAACAAAGAAGTTATTCTATTCATTAATTTATCCTTTAAAGGTTTATTTTTATGAAAACAAGAAGCGGAGAAATAAAGTTCAATACTCAAAAGCGGAATATCCCTATTTGATAATCGTCTCTTTACGGCGGGCAGTTATGGAATCGCCGTAAGTCCTTAATACTTCCAAAGTACGTGTACGGCGTCTGGCAGCTTTCCTGTTCCAGAAATCTTTTGTAAAAGGACGCATGAAATTACCTGCAATGCCACCACCGCCGACACTTCGCCAACTCCCCACTGCCATATTGTTGGCACGTTCGGTCACCATATAGCGCAAACCGGTAGCTTCTATCTGTTCGATACTCTCACGCGGCCCGGCATCCAACGGACGCTTTGCCCAGTCTGTATAGATTTTAAGCCTGGTCAGTTCGTAAAACGGATCGCCCCGCCATGTATTCTTGTTCACCGTAATCTTCTTCTGATAGACGGGATCCCAGTTGTATTTGGTGTTTGCGGTATAAGGCCGTAAGGTAAGCACTACCTTTTTCTCCGGCATCCGAGGCATTGCGGGTAAGGAAGCATCAAAGTCCATCCACGTCTTACTTACATCAGCCTTTGGAGAGCCCAAAGGAGCATCAACGCCCATTTCCTTCAATACATCCGGATTCAGTTTCATCTCTCCCCCGCCATCCAGCAACCGGTGCAGGCGCAAAGAGTCTTGCGGCGTCCACTCTTGAGCGTAAAGAGGAAAGGTTACCGAACAAAGCAACCCCAAAAAGAGAATAGAATACTTCACCCCGATTGTTTTTTTATACCTTACACTTTATACCTAATCTCACCACCACATATAGCTGCTTCCGCAAAGCGGTTCATCGTAGCAAGGGTCTATAGTCCACATGGTACGCGGATATTTCCGGCCTTCCCACCAACGGCGGTAACGGGCGGCTGCATCAAGCACCTCCTCATCGGTCAGGAAGTAGATGCCTTCATAATTCTCGGCATCGGTATGCACCATCTTACACCCCATCGAAGCATTATGCCCCAAACGAATCGTTTCCACCGTCCACAAGATACATTCGCCTAACCGCAGTTTTCCGCCTGCCGAATAGGATACGGGAGCCAACGGAAAAGAAGGTATTACCGTCAAATCCTCGGCATACTTCAGGAGTTCTTCAATATCTTCTTTGGCAAACTTGGGAACATTACTCAGTCCTTCAGGACTTTGAGTAGAATATTTGCCGGTTTTCAGCTGTTTTACAAACAAATCTACATCCGGATGATTGTAATCCAGCGATTCTTTACCGCAGGATGCAAGCATAAGGCAAGCTGCCATTGCAAGTATCAGATATCCGTATTTATATAGTTTACAGAAAGTCTTCATTTTGTTGTATTGTCTTTAAGGTTAATAAGTCATGCGCACTCCACACAAAAGATTCAGGTTCGTAGGGCGTTCCGTCCGCAAGGTTCCGGTTTCGGAGTCCGTACTGAAATGGTGGGAAACCGAAGGCTCGGCAAACAAAGCAAACCGGTCATTCAATCTGTAACGCACCCCTACTCCTGCCGCTACCGACAGTTGAACGGGTTCCGCATTAAAGCCGTTATCCGCAGCGCCGGCAATGCACTTTTCGGCAGTTCCGCCTACAGTGGCATATAAATCGAGTTTGGGAGTACTTGCCAATGTCATATTCAATTTTACGGGAATCCCTAAAGTATGGAGCGTGCAGTCGGCATGCAAACGATTATACAGAATACCCGTTTCCAACGCGAACCGGCTATTCAGACTGCGTTCCACTGTAACTGCCGCCGTCAGCGGCATATTGTAGTCCCCTTTAGGAAGAGAGGTTCCAAGAGCTGCTTTCAACGCCCACTTACGCGATTTCCGGTATTTTAAAGGAGTAGTTGCCTGCTCTTCTTCCGCAGGAACAGCGGAAAAGGTGTCCGAAGCAGAACTTACCCGCCCGGTGGTGTTCTGATAAGAACTGCCGGTTTGTGCAACGGCACTATTGCTGAAGTAACCGTCACCGGTCTGCTGCACCCGCTGCCTGATAGTGATGGAAAGCCGGACGGAAACAGACTCGCTCTCAGTTTCCGATTGGGCAGTCATGCCTGCGGGAATTCCATCGGCAGGTGGTTTTGTACCGGAATTCCGCACCATCGGGGTTGCCTGATGGATAGATGGAAAAGATTCCTGCACCACATCTCCGTCCAGACTGCCTTCCGGCGTCAAAGCAGCCACTTGCGTAAAGGCTTCCTTTATCTCCTCTTTCGGAGAGAAATACCAGAAAGCGGCCGAAGCGGCTCCCAGCACAAATATAACGGATGCGGCAGCTGCCACCCGATAATATTTAGGAGAAAGAACAGCCGCTCTCTTCCGGCCTGCAGCCGGAGATGCCGCGTCTTCCTGCAACTGCTCCCAAAAGCCATCGCGTACCGTCATCTCTGTGCCGGACAGACGGCTGCGGAACAATCCGGTTATTTCATCTTTTTCTCTCATATTCAGTATATTCTTTAATTCTTTTCGCTAACATACACTTGGCACGGTGCAACTGCGAGGTAGACGAATGCTCCTTGATATGAAGCAGTTCCGCAATCTCCTTGTGCGACTTCTCCTCGAACACGTACAAGTTGAACACGGTACGGCAGCCGTCGGGAAGTTCCGCTACAAACGCCATCAACACTTCCTCTGAAAGCCCGCTTCCGCTTTCGGCAATACTCGCTTCGTCCTGCACATCGGGAAGTTGTTCTTCGTTTACCACCAGTTGGCTGAAACGGTGTTTCCGTCGCAGATAGTCGATAGCTTGTGTCACCATCACCCTCGTTACCCACGTGCCCAACGCACATTCACCGCGAAACGTGAAGCGGGTGAAGATTTTGATAAAGCCATCGTGCAAAACATCGTGCGCCGCATCCATATCGCCCGTATAACGGTAGCATACCGCCAGCATCTGCTTGGAATAGAGAGTGTAAAGTTCCTTTCGGGCGGAATCCTTTCCTGCCCGGCAGCCCTCTATCAGTTCTATCTCATTTTCCAATGTCAGTGCTCGTTTTACGGACGCCTCTTCGCGTCGTTTGTTAGTTAGACGCAGCATCCGGCAGAATGCTGCAATAGAATCTCTAAAAAGAAGTTAAAGAATAAGATTATCCATATCTTTCCGTTTCATCATTTGCCCTTTATAACATAAGAAAAAAGCCCCTCACAGACCTGCCCTGACGGGCAGCATTCCCTATGAGAGGCTTTCTCCTGTATTATATCGCCTTTATCAGCAGGCTTTGAAGCTCATGTCCAATCCTTTTACGGAATGCGTCAAAGCACCTACCGAGATAAAGTCTACGCCGCATTCGGCATAGTCGCGCAGTGTGTCAAAGGTGATGCCACCGGAAGATTCCGTTTCATAACGGCCTGCTACCATTTCTACGGCTTTCTTCGTCATTTCGGGTGTAAAGTTATCGAACATGATACGGTCTACACCGCCCAAATCGAGTACCTGTTGCAGTTCGTCGAAGTTGCGTACTTCAATTTCTATCTTGAGGTCCTTGCCCTTCTCCTTGCAATATTCCTTGGCACGGGTAATGGCCTTGTCGATACCGCCGGCGAAGTCAACATGATTGTCTTTCAGCAGAATCATGTCGAACAGACCGATTCGATGGTTCACGCCGCCACCTATCTTCACAGCCATCTTTTCCAGAATACGCATGCCCGGAGTCGTCTTACGGGTATCGAGCACACGGGTATTCGTACCTTTCAGCTTCTCGGCATACTTATGGGTCATGGTAGCGATGCCGCTCATACGTTGCATAATGTTCAGCATCAGGCGTTCGGTCTGCAACAAAGACTGCACCTTGCCTTCCACAACCATAGCCACGTCGCCCGGCTTCACTTCAGTACCGTCATTGATGAATACTTCCACTTTCATGGTGGGGTCGAAACGACGGAACACTTCTTTAGCTACCTCGATACCGGCAAGAATACCGGCTTCTTTAATCAAAAGCTTGGATTTGCCCATTGCCGTAGCAGGAATGCACGAAAGGGTGGTGTGGTCACCATCGCCTATATCTTCGGCAAAGGCCAGGTCAATCAGCCTGTCAATCAATTCTTCTTCCTTATTCATTTGTCTTATCTATTCTTATTTGGTGTATCACATATTTGCCTGCCACTTTTCTAAAGAAACAATTCACCCGGAAGTTTCCGTTCGCGGTTGTCAGCGTACCGACTATGAAACTCGACTCATTGCGCTTTCCCTGGTGATTCACCGTAAAACCGCTCACCCGATTGCCGGAAAAGAAAGATTCCATCTTTTTCTCTGCCGCTTGGTTGTCGACATTGATTGAACGACTCTCCAGAATCAGTTCCACTTTATCACTCAGATACCCGTTCAGTTCCTGAGAATTTCCTTTTTTAAAGGCGGCGACCACTCCTGCCGGTACGTCTTGTGCCATAAGCGAAACTGTCCAGACAAAGAAGCAGAGCCATAATATTACTACTCGTTTATTCATTTTCACAAGTATTAATGATAGGCAAAGGTAAGCAAATCTTATAAATAACAAGAAAAGAAAAGCGACATTCTCACAGGAAAGGATTATTTTTGCACGAAAATCAGTAATTCATATGAAAATGACCTTGCTCGTCGTAGGACGAACCGTAGAACAGCACTTTATTACAGCCATCAATGACTACATACAGCGTACGCGACGCTATCTCTCGTTCGATATGGAAGTTATCCCGGAACTGAAAAATACCAAAAGCCTCTCCGCAGACGTACAAAAAGAAAAAGAGGGCGAACTGATACTGAAAGCGCTCCAACCGGGCGATGTGGTGGTGCTGCTGGATGAGGGCGGAAAAGAAATGCGCTCCATAGAGTTCGCAGACTATATGAAGCGCAAGATGAACACCGTAAACAAACGGCTGGTTTTTATTATTGGCGGCCCTTACGGCTTCTCACCCAAAGTCTATGAAGCGGCACACGAAAAGCTGTCTCTTTCGCGCATGACCTTTTCGCATCAGATGATAAGACTTATCTTTGTGGAGCAGTTATACCGTGCCATGACCATACTGAACGGCGGGCCGTATCACCATGAATAAACCGGAAAGCCTCTCTCTAAACAATCTCCTGCAATAGGGCCGGAATTTCGGGAGTGCTGTTTTTTATAACCGTAATACGGCTCTTCCCTTCCGGCGTCAGTGCAAAGTGCATCTGACGCTTATCCGTTTTTCCCACCAGTCGGGCAATCAGCTTCTTGTCCTCTACCGAGCGGATTACCTTGGAAGTATTGGAAGCTGACAGTCCGAGCGCTTCCGCTATCTCGCTGGAGGTGAGTTTGGGCGTATTGAGCAGGGTACACAACAGCATACCCTCATTCAACGACAAGTCAAACTCCTGCATGAATTTTACTTCAAACTCGGCTATCGCCCGGTAAATATCTCGGATTCTACATAAAGTTTCCATTATTCCGTTTATATAAATAGATTCACATTCGCCTTGTCCGCGCGCTCCATATAGGTCGCTACACCGCCTATGGTAACTTCGTCCAGCAATTCTTCGCGCCGGATGCCCATCATATCCATAGACATCTGGCAAGCAATGAACTCAACTCCTTGCGCCAACGCCTGAGAACGCAACGATTCCAAAGAATCTATTCCTTTCCTCTTCATCAGGAAGCGCATCATCCTGCTGCCCAAGCCCATCATATTCATCTTGGACAGTTTCAGCCGCAATGAACTGGACGGAAGCATCATACCGAACATCTTTCCGAAAATATCTTTCTCTGTCCGGGGTTTCTGTATCTTCTTCAAGACATTCAATCCCCAGAAGGTGAAGAATATCGACACTTTTTGTCCGGTTGCCGCTGCGCCGTTAGCGAGTACAAAGGTAGCTAAAGCCTTATCTAAATCATCGCTAAAAAGAATTAAAGTTTTTCCCCGTCCGCCTGCTGCCGGAAGAGACGACGGGCAGGCACAAGCCTCATCGCCTTTTTCAAGCAATACCGTGTAGCGTCCTTTTTCTTCCTTTTTCTCTATCAGCTTGTTGCCCGTAGTGGCACACCAGGCAGAAGCGTCACGTGCAAATCCGGCATCGGTCGCCACAATTTCCACCCGCTCGCCCGGGGCGATGCTGTCCATGGCTTTCTTTACCTGCATGATAGGGCCGGGACATTGCAGGCCGCAGGCATTAACCCTCAAAGGCTCTTTGGCAGAACCGCTCTGTGCCGATTGCGACGGAGCGGATGCAGCAGGCTGAGCCGGCGATGATGCCGTAGGAGCAGGAATGGGCGCCACTGCTGTAGAATAGGTCTTATATCCGCCTATCAAGTTGGCCGTATTGCGATAACCGCGTCCTATCAGAATACGTTGTGCCAAATATCCGCGCAAACCTACGGCACAGAAAAGCACGACAGGCTTATCCGCCGGTATTTCCGACAAACGGTCGCGCATCTCGTCCAGCGGGATATTGACAGCTCCCGGAATCGTTCCGAACGAGAATTCTTCGGGGGTACGGGTATCTATCAGCATTACTTCATCTTTCTTCTCTGCCAGTTCGCGCCAGGAAATAACCGGCATGGCGCCACTGATAATATTGGAAGCCACGTATCCGGCTATGGCAATAGGGTCTTTTGCCGATGAGAAAGGCGGTGCATAGGTGTGCTCCGTTTCCATCAAATCGTAAACGGTTCCGCCATGTTTGATAAGTCCCGCTATCTGGTCGATGCGCTTATCCACTCCCTCGTAGCCTACGCATTGCGCACCATAGAGTTTTCCGGTTTTCGGATGGAACGTCAGTTTCAAGGTCAGAGGCAACGCATCGGGATAATAACCTGCATGCGAAGCAGAATGGGTTACCGAGCTTTGATACTCCATACCCCATTGTTTCAGACGCTTGGCGGCAAGTCCGGTAGAGGCTACCGTCATATCAAAGACTTTGGCGATGGATGTACCGATAGCTCCTTCGTAGGATGTGGTATTGCCCAAGGCCATATTATCGGCAACGATGCGTCCCTGACGGTTTGCCGGATTGGCCAGATAGTTGAGCCACGGTTTTCCGGTCAGCGGATGGGGATATTCAATGGCATCGCCCACAGCATAGATGTCTTTTACGGAAGTTTCCAAGTGCTCGTCTACCCGGATACCGCCCGTTTCGCCCAACTCCAAACCTGCCTGTTGCGCCAATGCCGTTGCCGGACGCACACCGATAGAAAGCAATACCATATCGACAGGAATCGTTTTTCCGCTTTTCAGAAAAACGGTAATTCCCTCTTCAGTACGCCAGAAACGGGTAACGCCCTCTTCCAGATAAAGAGAAACGCCTTTTTCGATCAGATGCCGGTGAATAGGTGCAGCCATGGAGAAGTCGATAGGCGCCATAACCTGATTGCCCATCTCTACAACAGAAACCGTAACGCCCGCATGATGCAGGTTTTCCGCCATCTCAAGTCCGATGAAGCCTGCGCCTACTACAACTGCGCGTTTTACTTGCTTGTCTGTGATATAAGCCTTAATCCGGTCGGTATCTTCTACATTGCGAAGCGTAAAGATACCTTCCGAGTCAATGCCATCCAAAAGCGGTTTCACCGGATTGGCTCCCGGAGAAAGCAGAAGTTTGTCATAGGTTTCTTCATATTCCTTTCCATCTGCTTTACGGATAGTCAATGTTTTCTTTTCCGGATCGATTGCGATTACTTCGTTCTCTACCCGCACATCGATACGGAAACGTTTACCGAATGATGCGGGAGTCTGAACCAATAATTTTTCGCGCTCGGCGATAACGCCGCCTATATAATAAGGTAATCCGCAATTGGCATAGGAAATGTATTTGCCTTTCTCCAATAAAATGATTTCAGCTTGCTCATCTATTCTTCTTAACCGGGCAGCAGCCGTGGCTCCACCTGCAACGCCACCGATAATTACATATTTCATACTTCTTTCTTTTTAGTTTGATACTGCAAAGGAAGTAATAATTTCCAATATAAAATAGTTTCCTTAGGAAAATAATGTTAATATACTATTTAATAATATATTATACCTGTATAACAAGAAGAATAAGCTACTATTAAAAACATGCAGTTTAATCATTGCAAGTTATAAAATATAACGAAAAACATAAAAAAAGAGATGCATCCTCTCGGACGCATCTCCATTATAACCATATCATATTCAAAGTCCTTTCTATTCCTACTACATACTACCAACCCATATTTTCGAGTCCCGCAGCTTTATACCAAGCCATGGAACGGTAAGCCTCAGCAGCTTTGGAATCAACCGAAAGGGGGATATAATGCGTAATGCCGTTTGTTCCTTCCATTGAAAACATTCTTTTGAACATGGAGTAATTTTTATCTGTAGTATTCCAATAGACAATAGAAGCATCAAACACATTCTTCCAAGCAACATAAGCATCGGCATCCAGCCGCATTTCCATCATCTGCGAGAAATCATAGTAACCGACATGTCCTTCTTCCATATCCCGCTTATCATAATCAAACACCGTATTAAAAGAAGGCACGCTTTCGTTGTCCGCGCGCTCCAAGAGTTGCCCTGTCACATCCGCCAAATCATCCAACGCATCTGTCCTTACAGCGCAAATGGAAGTTCCGCCTGTCCAGTTTGCATTCGAGATACCCTCTCCTGCTTTATAATTATCCTTATAATGATTAAAGTAGGCTTCTGCCATTTGTGCAGCCGCGCCCGGTTTAAACATATAAGGAACAACCTTGTCATAAGGAGCGCCCGGACCCGGATTCTCCGTAGGCGAACCGATATAATAATCGGTATAATTACGCACCTCATAAGCCACTTCTACAGACATCATAAAGCATGCGTCAAACATTATAAAGTCAAAGTGAGGCACCCCATCATCCAATACATCAACAAAGTCAGATATATTCATACGGTTATCCTGCCCCTCTCCTGTATCCTGCCCTATCCAGCGTGTAGAAGCCGAAGGTACCGGATAAGGAATCCAGCCGTCTGCGTGCGACCAGTAAACCAAACCGTAACTGTCTGCCGGATATTCATAGAAAGCACGATGCATTACCTCCTTCATCACAGAGGCCTTCGTGGATACCTGCTCTGCATATTCCTTGATTATCTCCTTCTCCAAACGACCTTTCTTGTTTTTAGAGATCCGGAACAAAACCGGTGCTACCTTGTCATCCTGATATACCAGCAAGTTACTGGATGACAAATCAACGGATTCCATGCCTGCAATCATCTCTTCCACATCTTCCTTCGCAAATGACGACAAGTTATTATCCGCTACAATGTAAACAAGCACGGTTCTACTTCCTACCTCAGGTGGCACCGGATCATCATCTTGATTACAAGCCGTAAACAAAAGGAAAAAAGATATGCACAGCAATGTATAAAGCTTCATTCTCATAGGTATCGTATAATTGTTGCAACGCACCGATTACTCTTCCGGCTTCTTAAAACTGAACTTATCCGACGTAATAGCCTGCAACACCATTGTGCTCTTCTTATACTTCGCCTTTACCTTGACAGCTTCCTTTTCCAGTTTCTTTTTATTCTCACTGAAATAGATCATACACGTATAATCGGGTTTCTTCAAATCATATTCCAGATAGTTTTTCAATTGATAGCTGTACAAGTCACGCTTGGGCAAAAAGCCGTTCTTGTCCAGTGCCGTACTGTCCAATACTTGGATTTCCGTACAATACACTACCGAATCATTGAAAGACGCCGCTACGCCAAAAGCATAAACAGGCTTATGGCTTTTCATTGTAAACGCTGTACACAAAGTAAATACGAGCATCACTGCAAATACTATTTTTATGTGCTTCATAACTTCTTTTTGATTGTTTAATGGGGCAAAGATAATAAAAAAACCGGCCATCCACTCTGGACAGACCGGTTTTCTTAATTTCTTTTATTTGTCAGAAACCGATATTCTTATTTATCCCAAATAAGATTTGAGCAATTTACTACGATTACTTTGTCTTAA